>JACCEB011456981.1_pt1 | contig 16287 bp, 14 predicted proteins | sample 7454761 | NCBI WGS metagenome assembly JACCEB01 (sample SAMN15323454, study PRJNA562643) | freshwater metagenome | isolation source: river surface water | place: USA:Blue River Watershed | collected 2017-08-18 | reverse complement strand
CCATACTTAACAAAACTGTTAGTCAGCACATTCATTAATTTTGCCAGCACACCTTTCCAGCCAGCATGTCCAACTGCAATCACCAGGTTGTTTGGATCAACTAAAGCAAACGGAACACAATCTGCAGATAGCGCCACAATGCCATGACCACGTTCAGTTGTTACCAATCCATCGCCAGGTGGTGCCTGCCCAGGCTCCCCAGCGAAGTGCACTGTAGTCCCATGATTTGCATTTAGCCAGGTGAGTTGCTGCGCCCCAACTAATTTTTGAACGCGGGCAAAATTTTGCGCTACGTCAGTTGGATTGTCGCCGACGTAACTACCTAAATTGAGTGACTCGTATGGAGACACACTGACTCCACCATGGCGACTCAGTGCAACCACACTGATTGGCCCTAAATCAATTCGGGCGTATTCGCTCACGTGGTGTGACTAACGAAGGAAGTCTGGAATATCCAAGTCGTCTTCGGAGCCATCAGTATTTTTTGTCTCATCAAATACGTCACCGGCAACAGGTGAGCTACCAAAAAGGCTCTGGAAGTTATCGTCGTCGTCATCAGCTGAACTTGTAAAGGCATTTTCGCGGGCTGGCGCACTAGCCACCGGAATACTTGGTGCCTCACCTTCTTTTGCTAATCCAACTGCAGTTGCAGCGGCGATCGGCGTATCTTCAAGAACTCTTTTGGCCATTGGAGAAGTAGTTTTAGTTGAAGGTGGAGCACCGCCATCAAATCCAGCAGCAATCACCGTAACTTTAACTTGGTCACCTTGAGTGTCATCAATGACTGCACCAAAAATAATTAAGGCATCTGGATGAACCGCGCCCTGCACCATTCGAGCGGCTTCGTTTATTTCAAAGAGGCCAAGATCGCTGCCACCTGAAACAGACATCAATACACCGCGTGCACCTTCGATACTGGCTTCAAGTAGCGGGCTAGAAATAGCTTGACGGGCGGCTTCGATTGCCCGATCTGAACCTCGCGCTGAACCAATACCCATGAGGGCAGAGCCAGCATCCTTCATAACTGAGCGCACGTCTGCATAGTCCAAGTTAATTAAGCCTGGGGTTGTGATTAAGTCAGTGATTCCACTAACACCCTGAAGTAGGACTGAATCGGCATGACGGAATGCATCAATCACACTTATTCCATTGTCAGCAAGTTCAAGTAACCGATCGTTTGGAATGACGATTAAGGTGTCTACTTCGCTACGCAGTGCCTCGACACCTTCGTCAGCTTGTGACATACGGCGTTTACCTTCGAAACTAAATGGACGAGTTACTACACCAATGGTTAGCGCGCCTAATTCACGTGCGATTCGGGCAACTATTGGTGCACCGCCGGTACCAGTTCCGCCACCTTCGCCAGCGGTGACAAAAACCATGTCAGCGCCACGTAAAACTTCTTCGATTTCTTCGCGATGATCTTCGGCAGCTTTGCGACCAACTTCTGGATCTGCACCTGCACCTAAACCGCGAGTCGTATCGCGACCAATATCTAATTTCACATCTGCGTCACTCATTAACAACGCTTGTGCGTCTGTGTTAATTGCGACGAATTCAACACCTTTAAGACCTTGTTCAATCATGCGATTGATTGCGTTAACGCCACCGCCGCCGATGCCGACGACTTTAATAACTGCTAAGTAATTTTGTGGTGCTGGCATGCCAGGCCTTTCATATCCCCGAAGTTGATAACTCTAAACCTCAACCAGAGCCTTATAGTTATGTCAACCTATTTCCACACAAAGTTATTGGGTTTACTTAATTTTTTTGTTACACCACGCCGTAAAAATATTTTTATTTCGCACGGTTCTCATTGGCGCTAAATAGTCTTCGATTATTTAGCGCAGTACTTATTAGCGCGAAATGACCAACGGTCATTTCGCGCTGGGCGCCTCTGGAGCGCTTACATTCACATTCAAATAATTTTGCGCTAACAGTGCTGTAGCAACTTCAACTTTGCGCTGTGCATTGTCGCCTGAACCAAAATTGACTACTGCCCCACTAGCTAAATTTGCGACCACACTGTCTTGCGATGTTGCAGTTAGTCCAACTACTTGCCACTCTGCTGGAAGTGCTGCCACAACTTGTATTGCTGAGATCATCGCTGGACTGTCTGGATTAGCGGCAATTACTAAAAGACCGGCCGGGGGTGCAGCAACAAGTCCAGCATTTTTACCCTCGTCATCAATTAAATTGAACCCTCCGGCAGTAGCCGCAACTGCAATTGGCACTCGCTCAGTTACTGTGATCAATAAAGTTTTTGGCCAACCACGTTCAACTAAAACACTTTTAATCTCTGGCAACGCACTTAGCCGCTCCCGAATGCCATCAACATCTTGACTAATTAATGGTTCGTTTAGCGGTGCTCCAGCAACTGCACCTACTTGCTCAACTGTTAACCGGGTAACACCTTGAATAGTGATGGTTTCAGTGATAAACCATCGCGATTGATAGAGCGACCACCAGAGCGCTATTACGACAACACCAATTAGCCAAAATAACCAAGGTAATTTTGAATTCTTTCGGGTTTTCTTTTGTGCTGTCTTGATTGTTTTTGCCATTAAGAATTCTTCTGTTCAAGCAATGTAAGAATCTCAGGACACATCATGCCGATATCGCCAGCACCTAAAGTCATAATGATGTCACCGGGCTTGGCGTGATCAACTAAATGTTTCGGTACCGCTGACCAAGAAGGTTCAAAAACTACTTGCTCTTTTGGTAACGGAACATTTCCAGCCATAGTGCTGCCTGAAGCTCCAGGAATTGGAGTTTCACCGGGTGCAAACACTTCAAGCACCACAACAAAGTCAGCTAAACCTAATGCGATGCCAAACTCTTTTGAAAATAGTGCCGTTCGGTAATAGTGATGTGCCTGAAAAGCAGCTAACACCCGTCCTTCTCCAGCAACAGTTCTGGCTGCTTTTAATACTGCATCGATTTCAGTTGGGTGATGTGCGTAATCATCAAAAACTCGAACTCCCCCAGCGCTTCCACGATATTCGAATCGACGATGCGTACCGGTAAATTTTTCTAGGCCAGCCACAACTTGCGAAGGGGAGCAACCCAATTCGTAGCAAGTAAGCAAAGCTGCAGTGGCATTTAAGGCATTGTGGGCGCCAGGTACCCGAAGTTGAATCGGACCAAAAACTTGGTCGTCATAGTGAACCTCGAAACGAGCACCCGCGTTACTTGGAATTACATCAGCTGAAGATTCAACCGCTGGTAAAAACTTAATTACTGCATCGTTTTCGGTGCCCTGGCCATAATTAATTACTCTGGCCCCAAGTTCACGTGCTCGATTAGAAACTTTTTTAGCTCCGGCATCGTCACCGCAGACCACAGCAAACCCATGTTTGCGACTAGTGCCAACTACAAAATCAATAAATGCCTGTTCCACAGCTTCGTAGGTACCCCAATAATTAAGGTGGTCTGCCTCAACATTTGTCACGATTCCAGCCGTGGTGGGTAGAACTAAAAATGTGCCATCACTTTCATCAGCCTCAACCACAAAATCTTTGCCACTGCCCAGGTGAGCGTTACTGCCCGATTCATTCATTTCAGAACCGATGACAAATGATGGATCTAAGTTTGCATTTTGCAAAATAACGGTGGTCATTGATGTTGTCGTGGTTTTTCCATGCGTACCTGCAACTGAAATAACTCGACTACCGTCAACTACTTGAGCCAAAGCAGTTGCCCGATTTAGGACGGGAATTCCAAGTTCATTGGCTCGCTCAACTTCGGGATTTGTTTGGGCAATCGCAGTTGAAACGACGAGTGTGTCGGGGGCCTTACCATCTAGCAACATTTTGTCGGCGTCATGACCAACATAGACAGTTGCTCCAAGTGGAATTAACGCTTGCAACCGGCGAGAATTTTTTGCATCACTTCCAGAAACTTCAAAACCCTTGCGTAGCAAAATGCGCGCGATACCACTCATTCCAGCTCCACCTATCCCAACAATGTGGACTCGGCCAGCTAGTTTGCTCATTAGTGCACCTTAAGAACGTGTTCTACGATATCTGCCAATCTACTGGTCGCATCTTGCCGACCACAGGATTTACTCGCCGAAGCCATCTGACTTAATCGATTTACATCAGTAACTATCGGCAGCACTTCGGTGCGGATGTACTCGGCGGAAAATTTTTCATTCTCCACCATGAGTGCTCCGCCTGCACTAACCACAGGTTGTGCATTCAATTTTTGTTCGCCGTTACCGATCGGAAGCGGGACAAAACATGCCGGCAAGCCAACTGCTGTGACTTCTGCCACCGTCATGGCTCCCGATCTAGCGATCACAAAATCAGCAACTGCATAAGCTAAATCCATTTGTTCAATGTAATTAAGCGGAATGTAGTTATCGGATTTTGCGAAAGCAAAATTGTTTTTCTTACCAACTGCATGAATTACATTTACGTTTTCTAGTAAACCATCTCGCTTGGCTTGCTCCACTACTTTGTTAAGGGATTGAGCTCCCTGTGATCCACCAAAAACGAGAACTGTTGGCAAGTTATTGGTTATGCCAAAATGACTTCTGGCAACATCTCTTGTTTGGGCACGATTTAATTTTGCAATCGAATCACGAAGTGGGACGCCGGTCAGTACACCGTTGGCCAAACTATCTGGAACTGTAATTGCGATCGCATCAGCAAATTGGGCACCTAAGCGATTTGCCAATCCAGCTTTAGCATTTGCTTCGTGCACCACAATCGGCACTTGACCTCTTGCAGCTAAATAAGCAGGAACAGAGACGTAGCCACCAAACCCGACCACAATATCTGCCTGTAAAACATGCAGTAAAGCTCGTGTCTCCACTACAGCGGCTCGTAACAATATTGGCAGCGCTAAAAGTTTCAAACTAAGTTTGCGCGGTAAAGGCACTGCCCGAACATATTGCAGGTCATATCCTCGAGCCGGTACTAATGAAACCTCTAAACCTTTTTGGGTACCTAATGCAGTAATTTTTGCCTCGGGATGTCTGCGCTTTAATTCATCGGCTAAGTTCATTGCTGGTTCAATATGCCCAGCAGTCCCACCACCAGCTACAACAATATTTAATGTTGATTTATTGAAAGCGCCGTTAGCGTTCTCTGGCTGCACCCAAACTCATTTCACTGAATTGTTTAATTAATTATCCGCTATCAGCGCGCGATACTTAGGTTTTAACGGTTTTGGCGTTGTTGTTTGATTGCTTCGTATTTAGCAAAAGACATGAGCAAACCTAACGCAGCCAAAGTCGGGATTAGAGAAGATCCACCCGTACTAACTAGCGGCAACGGCACACCAGTAATTGGCATCAGTCGAAGTACGGCACCAATGTTGACCATCATCTGCCAAATCAGCCAGACCACGATGCCAAACGAAGCCAACTCAATAAATAAATCATCAGTATTTCTGGCAATTCGAAGTCCGACAAAAGCAATTAAGAAAAATAGGAACAGCACGCTTAAGGTTCCCAGGATGCCGAGCTCTTCACCTATAACAGCAAAAATAAAGTCAGTATGTGCTTCAGGTAATGTGCCCCACTTTTCGCGAGAGCCACCTAAACCACGACCCCACAAGCCACCTGAGCCAAGTGCTTGCTGACCATGAATTAATTGAAAGCCAGCGCCTTGCGGATCTGCTTGCGGATTAATCCACGAAGTAAAACGTGCCATTCGATAAGGAGCAATAGCGGTCAATGCGGCAATACCAGCGATACCAAGTGCTGCTATCGCCACGAAAATTCGCATTGGTGCACCGATTAAATAAAAAGCAGCCAACATAATCGGAACGATAACAATCGAGGTACCGACGTCACCTTCGAGCAAAATTAAAACCAAGATTATTAAAAACAGCCAGCCCACTGGTCGCATTAATTCACTCCGGTAATTAAGTAAATGTGATTTACGTTCCAACATATCTGCTGCGAACAAAACAACGGCTAACTTGGCAAATTCTGATGGTTGGATTCGAGCAAAACTACCAAATTCAATCCAGTTTCGTTGACCACTTTTTGCCGTACCGATGATTAATACCAGCACCAACAGAACTAAAACAAAAAGCATGAAGACTGGAATAAAGCGACGTATTTTTACCAGCGGCACGCGCTGGATCCAGACCATTACACCTACGCCAACTACTGCATAGAAGGCTTGGCGAAGTGCAATAGCCCAAGAATTGCCGTCGTTAATTTGATACGAATAAATACTTGAGGCTGAAGTAACCATAACTAACCCAAGAACTAACAAAAATAAAGTTGCGCCGAGTAATAAGTTGTAGTGCGCATACGGATGCTCTAAATGCTCGCCAATTGTTTTGCGCTTTGGATTTGTATTACTTGTTGCCATTGTCATCCAACTTCTTTACTGCTTGCGCAAAGACTTGACCACGATGCGAATAGTCCTTAAACATATCCCACGAGGCACATCCCGGCGCCAATAAAACTGTGTCGCCATCTTGGGCGTAATTGGCAGCTGCTGCGACAACTAATTCCATAGCTGAAGTATCTGTGCTTGAGATCTTTGTTACGGGGATTTGTGGTGCGTGTTTTGCCAATGCCGTAGCAATGTGGTCCTGATCAATACCAAGCAGCACCACACCTTTTATTCGATTAGCTGTGGCTAGGACTAGCTCGTCAAAATCTTGGCCTTTAGCCATTCCGCCAGCAATCCAAACTACAGACGGATAAGCAGTGAGTGAAGTCATTGCAGCGTGGGTGTTAGTCGCTTTTGAGTCATCAATATAAGTAACGCCATTGATCGTGGCCACGTGAGCAATGCGATGGGCAGCTGGTTGCCAGGCTCGTAATCCATCGCGAATAAATCGTGGTTCTATTCCATGAGCTCGCGCTAGGGCTGATGCGGCAAGAGCATTTTCAATATTGTGTTTTGCATTAATTGCCAGATCCGTTACTTCGGCTAGTTCTAATGCAGACTCTTTACGTTCTGCTAAGAATGCCCGATCAACTAAAAATTCATCAACAACGCCAAGCATAGAAATGTCAGGAATACCGAGCGTAAAACCAATTGCTCGACAACCTTCGGTAACTTCAGCTTCTTCGACCATTTGAATTGTTTGTGGATCAGCTAGGTTGAAAACTGCGGCAACTTCGCAGCGTTCATAAATTCGAGCTTTTGCATTTCGATAAGCCTCGAATGAACCAAATAAATCCAAGTGATCAGGAGCTAAATTTAAGCAAACTGCTGCTTGCGGTACGACTGAGTGCACAAACGGCATTTGTGGAGCGCCAATTTCGATTGCCAGCACATCCCAAGGTTGTGGGTCCATCACTACTTCAACTAGTGATCGTCCAATGTTTCCGGCGGCTACTGTGCGTTTTCCAGCTGCACGCAAAATAGATTCCAACATTAAAGTCGTAGTGGTTTTACCGTTTGTACCAGTAATTAATAACCATGGCGCAAGATGTTCTGGGTCACGTAGATGCCAGGCTAACTCGATTTCACCCCAAATAGGTACCTTGCGTTCGTTAGCGGCACTAACAATTGGCGCAAGAGGTGAAACACCAGGTGAAAGTACTAGCAAGTCAATATCGTTTGGCAACGTGTTGTCATCACCAAAAATAATTTCAGCGCCAAGTATTTCAAGTAAAGTAGCGCGTTCTTTTTGCTTCTCACCTGGGTTAGCATCAAGCACAACAACTTTTGCATTTAGCTGAATTAGTGCATCTGCACAAGCAAAACCAGCAACACCCAGTCCGACTACACAAACGCGAAGTTCAGACCAATCAGAGTTTCGGGTAAGGGTTTGGACATCAAAATTTGCCATAACTTAGGACCTACGCCCGAATCCATTCAGCATAAAAAAGCGCCATTCCCATGATTACGAATAGACCTTGAATAATCCAGAAGCGCACCACAATTTGAACTTCAGGCCAGCCCAACATTTCGAAATGATGATGTAGCGGCGCCATTCGCAGTACTCGTTTACCGGTTAACTTAAACGAACCAACTTGAGCGATTACTGAAAGTGTGACAATTACGAATAAACCGCCAATTAACGCAAGTAGTAACTCGGTGCGAGTCATAATCGCAAGTGCGGCAATCGCTCCACCTAAAGCAAGTGAGCCCGTATCACCCATAAATATTTTTGCTGGGCTTGAATTCCACCAAAGAAAACCAAAACAGGCTCCACCGACTGCAGCAGCAAAAATTGCCAAGTCAAGTGGATCACGAACTGTATAACAACCAGGTATTTGTTCCCAGTAACAACTTTGTCCGTATTGCCAAATCGACATTACGGTGTACGCGGCAAATGCCATGGTGGCAGCACCAGTAGCTAAGCCATCTAAACCATCAGTTAAATTGACGCCGTTAGTAATGCCAGTTATTAAAAACCAAATCCAGATCATCAACAACGCTGAAGGCAAAACAATGTTGGTATCGCGCACCCAAGAGATTGCATTTGAAATTGGCGTTTGACCACTTTCATCTGGAAACATCTGACCTAAAATGCCAAACGAGATAGCAGCGACTGCTTGGCCAAGTAATTTAGTTCTTGCCCGAATACCAGTACTACGCTGTTTGAAAATTTTTAAGTAATCATCTGCAATACCGACGGCACCAAGGGCAACCATTAGATAGATCGCCAATAGACCGCTAACACTTGGCTGTCGCCAGGCAATTAGATGCGCTAAGGCATAACCGGCGATAACCGAGAAAATAATTGCTGCTCCACCCATTGATGGTGTGCCTTTTTTGCTACCGTGTTCTGGGTAATTAATGCCATCGGCTGATTCGCGGATAGCTTGGGCGTAACCCCGTCGGCGGAGAAATTTAATTAGTAGTGGCGTGCAGATTAACGAGAGTAGTGCAGAAAGTGCACCGGCGAGGACGACAAGCTTCACGCTTATTACTCCCCTTCGGCATTGATTTGATTGGCTACTAAATCAGCAAGTCGATCAAAAGCTTCCGACCGAGAGGCTTTAAACAGCAGCACATCGTTTGGTTTGACTCTCTTGCAAATGTAGTCGCTGGCCTGTGCAAAATCGGCGAACCACACCGATTCACCATCCCATGAACCTTCCTGGGATGCGCCTAAGTGAAGTGCTTTTGCGGTTTCACCTACTACAACTAGTTGATCGATGTTTAGCCGGACAACTAATCGACCAATCCGATCATGTTCAGTTAACGCTTCATTTCCAAGTTCGTGCATAGTTCCTAAAATCGCCCAACGTCGACTAGTTGTTTCAATTGAAGCAAGTGTCTTGAGTGCAGCAGACATGGATTCTGGATTTGCGTTATACGCATCGTTAATCAAAGTAATTGAATTCTTTAAGTGATGAACTTCCATCCGCCACTTACTTTTAGTTGTGACCGAATTCAATGCAGTAGCAATGTCAACTAAATTCATTCCTAAAATACTGGCTACTGCACTTGCGGCTAGCGCGTTATAAACGTTGTGTTCACCAGGTATGAGTAGCGTTACTTTTGCGGTCTGGCCATTTGCTACTAAATCGAATTCGCAGGCACCGTTTGCTTGAGTAGTCACATTTTTGGCCTGAAAATCTGCATTACTGCTAAATCCATACGTAACTACTTTTGCCTGAGTGACTTCAGACATTTTGCGAACTCGCGTATCGTCATAATTTAAAACGGCAAAATCTTTTTTAGTTAAATCTCGAACGATCTCTGATTTAGCGATGGCAATATTTTCAATCGAGCCAACTTCGCCAATATGCGCCTGGCCAACATTTGTCACAACCGAGATATTTGGTTTAGCGATATCAGCTAGATAAGTAATGTGCCCTAAACCGCGCATTCCCATTTCGGCAACTAAATATTTAGTTTCAGTCGGAGTTTGCAAAATAGTTTGTGGTAACCCAAGTTCATTATTTGGTGATCCAGCCGGTGCATAAGTAGAACCATGTTGGGCTAATACTTGGCCGATGACATCTTTGGTGGTGGTTTTTCCTGATGATCCAGTTATCCCGATTACAGTAAGTGCTGGATTCTTTGACCTTACATATTTAGCAAGTTTGCCGAGTGCTGGAATGACTGGATCTAGGTCGGCAATTTTTTCATCTGGAATCAGAACATGATTGCCCGAAACTGTTTTTGTACAAAGTGTGGCAACTGCGCCATCTGCTAATGCCTGTGCAACTTTGTCATGTCCATCGACGCGTTGACCCACTATCGCAGCAAACAAATCTCCAGACTTTACGTTTCGTGAATCGGTAGCTAAATCAGTAACGGTTACCCCACCGTCGCCAATAACTTGCCCACCAACCGCATCAGCAATTTCGCTTAACGTTAATTTGAACATCAATTTGCTTCCTGCTGGATAACTTGTACGTCGTCAAAAGGAAAAATTTGACCAGCGATTTCTTGTCCCTGTTCATGGCCTTTGCCAAGTACCGCAACTATGTCAGCATGACTTGCTTTTGCCAGTGCTTGCTTAATTGCTTGACGACGATCGCCGATTTCTAAAACTTCGGTGTTTTCTGCGTTGATTCCAGCCAATACAGCTGCGCGAATTTTGGCTGGATCTTCAGAACGTGGATTGTCGTCGGTAACGATTACTACATCTGAAATTTCGGCTGCGACTTTACCCATTATTGGTCGCTTAGTTGCATCACGATCGCCACCGCAGCCGATTACTGTGATTAGTTGCCCGGCACAAACTTCTCGTAATGTTGCCAAAACTTTTTCAACGGCTTCAGGTGTATGTGCGTAATCAACTATTGCCGTTCCTGGACTGTTATGGGTAACTAATTGACTACGTCCCGGTACTGCAGCAACTTGAGTAAGTTGTCGACAAACCAACTGTGGATCCAAGCCAAGTTCGGTTGCTACCACCACTGCTACTGCAGCATTGGTGGCATTGAATGCGCCAATCATGGGTAGTGAGCACGAAAAGTCCTGATGTTGATGACTTAACACGAAGTCAGTTTGCGTTACCGCAAGGCGTAAATCTGAAATAGCCCAATCTGGTTTAACGGATTGTTTATTTTGGCCCACGGTAGTTTTTGGAATTGAAGTTTGGCCAACTAACTTTTCACCCCAACTATCTTCAATACAGATAACGGCGCTTTTAGCGAATTCTGGTGTGAAGAGCTTGGCTTTTGCGGCGAAATAATTTTCCATCGTGCCATGAAAATCTAAATGATCCTGACTTAAGTTAGTAAAAATTGCTTTTGTGAATTGCAGTCCATGTACCCGGTCTTGAGCTAATGCATGACTAGAAACTTCCATAAATACATGGGTGATTTCTTGTTGCGCCATCAACGCAAGAATTGCGTAAAGATCTGTGGACTCAGGTGTGGTACGCACACCACTTAAGTGCTGACCATCTAGGTAAGTGCCAACTGTGCCAATCACGCCAACTTTAAATCCAAATTGACCAAAGATTGATTGCAGAATGTGGGTTACTGAAGTTTTGCCGTTTGTTCCGGTAACCCCAACTAAAGTCAGTTTCTTTTCTGGATGGTCATAAACTCGCGCTGCCAAAATAGCCATGTCGACGCGTGGTGTGGTCAAGGTGATGACCGGCAGGCCCGTTGCCATCGCACTTTCGTTTCCAACCTGATCTGTAGCGATTGCTACTGCTCCATTAGTAAGTGCTTGCGGAATAAATTGCTGTCCGTGGTGATTTGCTCCAGGAAGCGCAACAAAAATATCTCCAGGAAGTACTTCTTTGGAGTTATGCGTTATGCCAGAGATAAAAACTTCGTTAGCTGCTGAATCGCTAGCTTCTGAATAGTTTGCGAGGTTAAACCCAGTTGCAATTTCATTGAGTTGCTTGGGCGCTATTTTTGGTCGCATGGCCAATTACCACGTTACTGGAATTTGTGGTTGCGGCGTATCTGTAGGTGGAATCTTTTGATGAGCTAGCGCGTAAGTCATAACTTGTTTGAAAACTGGACCAGAAATTGTGGAACCGTATCGACCATTAACTGGGTCATGAATCATCACAGCGACTATCAGTTCTGGGTTATTTCCCGGTGCGATACCAATAAACGATGCGGTGTAGCCGCTGTAGCCGCCAGTTATTTCACTGTACTTATTTGCGGTACCAGTTTTACCAGCAATTTGGTAACCAGGGATTTGGGCTTGTGGCGCAGTACCTTGATCAGATACAACATTCATCAACATTTCGCGCATAATTTTCGCGGTTTGTGGAGTCACAACTTGAACGCTTGCTGGTTCTTTAGCGTATTCAATACTTCCATCGCTACGTGAGTAACTTGAAATCAATCTTGGGGCAACGCGAACACCATCATTTGCGATAGTTGCAAAAACTGATGCAGCTTGAACTGCATTTACAGATAGACCTTGACCGAATGCCAAAGTTGGGAACGTTGTACCTGACCACTGATTTGGATTACTTGGATCTGGAAGTAAGCCACCGGATTCGCCCGGGAAATTAAGCCCTGTCATGTCGCCAATACCAAAGCGTTTTAGGTATTCATAAAATTTGTCTTGGCCGATTAACTCTGAAGCCATAATTGTGCCGATGTTACTTGACTTCGCAAGAACCCCATTAAGAGTTAACTGAATTACGCCATGTTCATAGGCATCTTTAAACGAAGTACCAGCCCGAGAAATACTTGGCCCAATCGTAAATGGTGTTTCGGGGCTTGCTGCTCCTTCATTAATAACAGCAGCAATTGTCATCGCCTTGCTAGTTGAACCAGGTTCAAAAACGTCGGTTACTGCCATATTTCTTTTTGCTCGATCATCAGTAGCAGAAGGATCATTTGGATCAAAAATTGGTGCATTAGCTAACGCAAGAATTTCACCATTCTTTTTCATAACAACGACCGAGCCACCCGATGCTCCGGCTTTTTGTACTTGTTCAACTAACGCGCGCTCTGCTACTGCTTGAATGTCACGATCGATTGTTAAATTAACCGAAAGTCCTTCTACCGGATCAACACTTTGCCGCTCACTACCAGGAATTTCGCGTCCATTAACTCGCTCAACTTGAACTTGGCCATCTTTGCCAGCCAGGATTTCGTCAATCCCAAACTCTAAGCCACCCAGACCATGACCTTCAGCGCCAACGTAACCGACGATGCTAGCCGCTAAAGTTCCATTTGGATAAATGCGACTTGTTGTTGGTTCGCTAAAAATTCCAGCGATGTCCAGGGCGGCAACTTCTTTCCATTTTTCCGGGGGAATTCTCTTTGCCACATAACTAAATTTCTTATCTCCAGAAAGCGTCGGAAGTATTTCTTCAACTGGCAAACCAAGTACTGGTGCCAACATGGCTGCCGCTGCGGCTGGATCGTTAATCAAAGTTTGATCGGCTGTTACATTTCGAGCCAAAACTGTAGTTGCAATTGGCACACCATTAACGTCATTAATGTTTCCACGAAGTGCCGGAAGTAAAACCGTCTGTAAACGATTACTTTGACTTTGAGCCGCTAGTTCTGGACCGCGAATAATTTGTAAATTAACTAATTGCCCAGCGTAAATTAAAAATATTGCAGCTAAAACTTGAGTGAACCTGATTACCCGTCGTCTCGGGTTTGCTAATTGAAATACAACAGGTGGCCGAGGTTCTTGAAACCGCTGCCCAGTGAAAGGTTGTGGGCCAGGTCGCTGCACTCGCGAAGGTGCAGGTCGCTGTTGTGGCCTTAATGGAGTTTGCGAACTCATGGCACCACCGGAGCAGGTGCTGGTACCACATATGGCACAGCCGGTGCTTTTGCTGGAACAGGTTGACCAACAATTACCCGATCAGATAGCCGCAAGAAAACTGGGGTTTCGGCTGGCACCATACCGATAGTGCGAGCAGCAGTCACCAAATTGTCGGTTGATTCTGCTGCCGCAACTTCACTAGCTAATCGCTGTTCGGTGGCAAGCATTTGATTCAATTCAATTTGTAATGCAAGTTTTTCAAACGCTGCTTGTTGTGCCTGGGTGTTGATAATTAAAAGTAGGAAACTGCCAAAAACTAACATGCCGAAAATAATTCCAACAAAGGTATTTCGGTTTGCTCGACCTTTTGGAATTCCTACTGGTATGGCATTTGCAATTGGCGTAACGATGGCTCGGGAATTAACTGCAACTAAACGACTAACTCGTTTTCGTCGAGTCGGGATTGGATTTAGCCGCGGAGCGCGAGCTGGCATTGCACTCATGCGGCTAACCTTTCAATCGCGCGTAACCGCACCGAGGCAGCACGGGGATTTTCAGCAATCTCATCTTCAGTTGCTAGTTCTGCACTCTTAGTTAAGAGTTGTAATTTTGGTTTCTGTCCTGCTGGGATGAATGGTAAATCGACTGGAATTTTTGATTGTGTTACTTCGCGAAATGCATTTTTCACAATTCGGTCTTCAAGTGATTGATAAGAGAGCAAAACGAGTCGGCCACCGATAGCTAATGCCTCAATCGCAGCTGGAATAGCACGAGTAAGCACCGCTAATTCATCGTTAACTTCAATGCGTAAGGCTTGGAAAGTTCGCTTGGCTGGATTTCCACCAGTACGACGAGTCGCTGCCGGAATTGCATCGCGAACTACGGCAACTAGTCGATCACTAGTTGTAAATGGCTGGCTTTCACGTTCTTTAACGATTGCGCTGGCAATGCGCGAAGCAAAACGTTCCTCGCCATAAGTACTTAAAATTCTGGCTAGTTCACCATGGCTATAGGTATTGACTACATCAGCGGCAGTTTGCCCCTCAGTTGAATTCATTCGCATATCAAGTGGCGCCGATTGCGAGTATGAGAATCCTCGTTCCGCACGATCAAGTTGCATCGACGATACGCCCAGATCGAAAAGGATTCCTTGCACAGTTGGGGTGCCTAAATCCGATAAAACTTCAGGTAACTCGTCATAAACTGCGTGCACAAATTCAACGCGTCCAGCAAATGGCGCTAAGCGCACTTGCGAATGCGCTAGGGCATCTTTGTCGCGGTCTAAACCAATAACCCGAAGATTTGGAAAAGTTTCTAAAGCAGATTCAGTATGTCCACCGAGGCCAAGTGTGGCATCGACTAACACCGCCCCATCTTGTTTAAGTGCGGGGGCTAAAAGATCTAAACAGCGTTGTTTGAATACTGGAATGTGACTGTAAGTAGTCATTAGTCACACTCCACACCAACAACCTCAAGTCCCCAGCCGTCCATCAGCTTGGCACCGGGGAAGGTGCGCCAAGATTTTGCTACGGCTGGGTACTTGAAGCGGTTGGCAATCAAATCGTTCATTGCATTACCTCATCAAGTGAAGAGAAGCCTGGTTCTTGTACGGCTAAGTACTGAGTCCAAGCAACTGCATCCCAGATTTCAATTCGAGTGTCTGCGCCGACAACTACTAAGTCGCGATCTAGACCAGCCCATTCACGAAGTGGAGCAGGGATGGTTACGCGACCTTGTTTGTCAGCAACATCGTCGAATGCAGAAGAGAAAAATACGCGGGTGAAAGCGCGGACTTTTTCGTTATTTTGCGAGCGGGCTCTTAATGATTCGGCATACGTGTCGAATTGGGCACTTGGCCAAATCACGACACAGCGTTCTTGACCCTTAGTCATAACTAAGCCGCTGGTAAGAGGATCACGGAATTTAGCCGGCAGGATTAAGCGGCCTTTTTCATCCAGCTTCGGAGTGTGGGTGCCCAAAAACATTGCGTACCTCCGAATGCTGTGGCAGCCCTTCCCCGAACCACCTCGTTGAACCAGAATACTCCACTTTGCTCCACTGTCAACCCATTTTGAGCCTCAATTTTCACATTTATCACATTTTTTTGAATAAAAGTCATTAATGCATTGGTGGTTGAAAGTGGAGGTTTGCGCTGAGGACTCAAGTCAAAGGCGCTAAATAAAAAACCCCCGAAACGAATACTTGAATCGGGGGCGCGGAATTTAGGGTTTATAGATCTATTGCGTACCCAGTCGCTTCTTGAGAAATCCGCCAGAGTTTCTCGATGTTCTTCGTGGCTCCGGGCTTCAATATAGGCAACTTAATCGGCGGGCCAGATACTGAAAATCTTGGCCCGTAAAAATCTCCATTTTTGGCTTTAGGGTCCAGGGCAGCCCTGATTTGCGACTGAGCTCCCCGCCAGGCTGGCATACCCCATTTTGCTGCCCAAGTTTCAGACAGATGACCTGCATAACCAGCGCCACCTTCTTTTGCAGTTTGCACCTGCAAGTTGGTATTCGATAAGCCAGGATGAGCAAGCAGGCTGGCTTGGTTAACTTTTGCTTGTTTAAAAATGCGGGCTAAACCGATGGCGAAGTAATAGTTGGCTAGTTTTGAGTGCCCATATGAGTGCCAAGCTGAATAGTTGTCCTTGAAGTTTGGATCTTTGTCATCAATTTTTCGTGCCATGTGATGAGCGGTG
>JACCEB011511672.1_pt1 | contig 16288 bp, 32 predicted proteins | sample 7454761 | NCBI WGS metagenome assembly JACCEB01 (sample SAMN15323454, study PRJNA562643) | freshwater metagenome | isolation source: river surface water | place: USA:Blue River Watershed | collected 2017-08-18 | reverse complement strand
TTTACACCGCCTACAACACAACTAACAGCGGTAACAAATACATCTTTACTGACTTGCCAAACAAATCAACCAGTAAACAACAATGTATTCTTGGACAGCAGTTCAAACAACTTCCCAATTACTCGCGCAGGGAATACAACGCAAGGTTCGTTAAACCCTTACGGTGCTAATTGGTCTAATTACTTTGATGGTAGTGGTGATTATTTAAGCGTTGCAAGCGCGTTTTCTTTTTCTGGTAATTTTACTGTTGAATGTTGGGTATATGTAACTGGTTCTGTTAGTGGTTACGGCAATATTTGGGGAAACGGGAATATTAGTGGCACAATACAAGTTTACATTGACAATGCAACCAAAACAGTAAGGGCAAATCTAGCATTTGGCTCTGATTTAATTGTAGGAAGCGCAGTTTCTTTAAATACATGGAATCATATTGCGTTTACACGCTCGGGTTCAACATTAACTCTTTGGTTAAATGGTGTGTCGCAAGGCACATCAACAACATCTGTAGTCACATCATGGGGCGCTAATCAATTTTGGGTTGGCAACTTAATGACAGGGTACATTTCAAACTTTAGAAGTATAAACGGCACAGCACTTTACACAACCGCCTTCACACCCCCCACAACACCACTTACCGCAGTTAGCGGTACATCATTGCTTACTTGTCAAAGCAATCGTTTGATTGACAACAGCAACAACAATTTCACCATTACCAAAACAGGCGATGTAAGCGTTCAACGCTTTAGTCCTTTCTCGCCAATTCTTTCTACGCCTACTTCATACAGTAATTACTTTGATGGTACTGGTGACTATTTAAATTGTTCTGAAAATTCAGCACAATTTGGGACGGGCGATTTTACGATTGAATGTTGGATATACCCGACATCATTAGCAGTTATACAGGTTATCGTTGATTTCAGAACAACCAGTACTGCAATATTTGGTCAAATATATCTTGCTACAAACGGCACATTACATTTTTATTTACCTACTGATATTGCTACAACAAATACAGTAACCCTTAATGCATGGAATCATATTGCAATTAGTCGTAGTGCGGGAACATTACAAATGTTTATCAATGGCACTTCTGGTTATTCTGCGGCAAACTCAGGAACTTATAACGCTGTAGGAACATATATCGGAATTTCTATTAATAATACAAATGGTTTTACTGGTTACATATCTAATATGAGGTTTATAACTGGTACTGGTATTTACACTTCTAACTTTACGCCATCAACAACACCACTCACAGCAGTTAGCGGTACATCATTGTTGACTTGCCAATCGCCAACATTTATTGACAATAGCACAAACAATTTTGCAATTACTGCTACAGGTAATGTTGTACCTCGCACACAAAACCCATTTGGAGTTACTAACAACACCAATGCGCCATATACACCCGCGACTTATGGTGGGTCTATGTACTTTGATGGGACTACTGATTATTTAACTTTAGCAACCAATCCACAACTAGGCATGGGTTCTGGTGATTTCACGGTTGAATTTTGGACTTATCAAACATCTTTGGTAAGTTATAGGCAAATTTTAGATGTTGTAGATGCCAATAGTGTTGGCAGATTGATTTTGTGGGTTGATTCTGCGGGAACTATTTATAACTTAGGCCAAAATGGTAATTCAAGAAATACATCTGCCGCAGGTGCAATCGTGGCAAACACATGGGTTCATGTTGTTTTAACTCGTTCATCAGGCACTACAAAGTTTTATATTAACGGTGTTCAATCAGGTACTAATTACACCGATAGCACTAACTACACTTGTACATCTGGTTCTGTTTATATTGGCATAAATTCAGATGGTGGAACATATCCTTATATTGGATATCTTGCAAACTTTAGAATGGTTAAAGGCACATCACTTTACAAAGCAAACTTTGCCCCGCCCGTAGCACCATTGCAAGCCGTTACAAATACATCATTGCTTTTATTGGGAAGCAACGGTGCTGTTTACGATAGTGCAATGTTCAACGATGCAGAAACACTTGGCGATTCCAAAACTTCTACTGCGCAAAGTAAATTTGGCGGTAGTAGTGTTGCGTTTGATGGCACAGGCGATTACTTAAAAATATTGCCAAGCAATCGCTATCAATTTCAAGCAAATTACACAATTGAATTTTGGGTTTACTTCAATAGCGTTACAGGAACACAAGATATTATTGGCAACTATGTTTCCAATGTGGCGACAGATTGGATTGTTATTATGAGTGCCACAGGAATTCAATACTATCCTAGTGGTTCATCATCTTATGTGTATTCAGGTGCAAGTTCTGTAACTGCAAACACTTGGTATCATGTTGCGGCAGTTAGGTCGGGTAGCACTTGTTCGTTATATTTAAATGGCGTATCGGTTGGCACACCACTAACATTCTCAACAACACTTGGCGACACTACCAAACCGTTGTATATTGGTTCGCGGGGTGGAAGCACTAATTACTTTAATGGTTACATGGATGATTTGCGCATAACCAACGGGTATGCTCGTTACACGCAAAACTTTACAGTACCAACACAACCGTTCCCAGTACAATAAAAGACACAATATGAAAGGACAATACAATGAAAATTGCTGTTTACGCTATCAGCAAGAACGAAGAACAGTTTGTTCAACGCTTTTGCGATTCTGCTAAAGATGCCGACCTAATCCTGATTGCTGACACAGGCTCCACAGACAGAACTGTAGAGATTGCGCAGCAAAACGGGGTTAAGGTCTATGACATAGCCATCAAGCCTTGGCGCTTTGACAAAGCCCGTGACACTGCTCTAGCCCTCATCCCGGGCGACTTTGATGTCTGTATCTCACTAGACTTAGATGAGGTCATGGAGCCGGGCTGGCGTGAGGAAATTGAGCGTGTCTGGCAGGAGAACACCACCCGGCTGCGCTACAAATTTGATTGGGGTTGTGGCATCAGCTTCTTCTACGAAAAGATTCACCACCGCACTGGCTACCACTGGCATCACCCTGTCCATGAGTACCCACGCCCTGATGGCAGGACCAATGAAGTCTATGCCCACACCGACATGCTGCTAGTCAGGCATCTGCCAGACAACACAAAGTCTCGTGGTCAGTACATGCCATTGCTTGAGCTTGCGGTCAAAGAAGACCCTAGATGCCCTCGTAACGCCTTCTACCATGCTAGAGAGCTAACCTTCTATCAACGCTGGCCTGAAGCCATTGTGGCGCTTAATAAGTACCTTGAAATGCCTGAAGCTAACTGGCAGAACGAACGGTGCTATGCCATGCGTCTGCTAGGTAAAGCATGTGAGCATTTAGGTCAACATTGGGAAGCACATAAGTGGTACAGACTGGCTGTGGCTGAAGCCCCCGGAACCCGTGAGCCTTGGTGTGAATTAGCTATGTTCTGCTATATGCGTTCCAACTGGGTCGAGTGCTATTCAGCAGCTAAATCTGCGCTAGAAATTAAAGATAAAGCATTAGTTTATACAATGGACCCAGAAGTTTGGGGTGCTAGACCTTGGGACTTGGCTAGTATTTCTGCATGGCATCTTGGCCTCAAAGATGAGGCTTTTGCTTTGCTTGCAAAGGCGATAGAATTGGCTCCTGAAGACCAAAGATTGCGTAACAATATGCAATTTATGAAGCCCGATATTAAGACCTTTGACAAGGTAGAACATGCCAACACAACTGGAAGCCCATGAAGAGATTTGCACACTGCGCTATGAAATGCTATGTGCAAGGATTAAACGCTTAGAAGGCATCATCCTTAAAGCTTGCGGGGCTATGCTGGTTGGCATGGCTGGTGTCATCTACTCTTCGATGGTGCATCTAAAATGAAAGACTGGGCCGAAGCATTTATCTTTGCTGCGGTCATAGCTGCTTTTGTTATTTGGGGAACATTCACAATCTTTTGGATTTGGCAATGATTCCTCTTGACCCCATATCAGCTTTAGAAGGCTTAGAGAAAGCTGTCAGCCTTGTTAAAAAGGCGCAAGCAGTAGCCAAAGATATTGGCGGCTTGTCGGTCATGGTCGGTCGCCTGATGGATGCCGAAAGCGGGGCAACCAAGGCTATGCTGGCTTCCAAAAAAGCTGGAGGCAAATCTAACTTTGAAGTTGCGATGCGTATTGAAAACGCATTGATGAACAGTAGAAATTTGCTCAAAGAAATCCAATTGCTTTACATGCAGACTGGCAACATTGATGTCTTCAATAAGATGATGGCTCGTAAGCTAGAAATGGACAGGGATGATGCCATTGAAGCTCGTAAGCTAAAAGAACAAGAAAAGAAAAAGAAAGAACAAAAAGCGGAGCAAATGGCATGGGCTATTGCCATTGTCATTATCGTCATGTTTATTGGTGCTGTTGGATGGGGAATATCTGAAGTTTCCGACCTGTGCGCTAAATCAAAGTGTGGGCGATGAATGAGTACCAAAAGCAATTTGACATGTTTCTCAAAATCTTTGTACGCATGTGCATTGCTTGGTATGTCCTTGGCTTTCTGAAGTTCTTGCCTGATTCATTGTCGGACAAGATAGTTAACAAGTTTCTTGAATACATAGGATTAGGATAATGCTCTCACTATTTTCAACACTAGGTGGCTTGCTGATTTCAGGCTTGCCAAAGCTGCTGGAATACTTCCAGAATAAATCTGACCAAGCGCATGAGTTAGCTCTAGCTCGTGTACAGACTGAAAAAGAACTTCAAATGATGGCGCAGGGATTCCTTGCCCAACAGAAGATTGAAGAGTTGCGTACCGACCAAATTTCCATGCAGACAGATGCAGAAATGACTGTCGCAGCCTATGACCATGACAAAGCAGTTTTGGCAAAAGCAGCAGGATGGGTTTCTAGCTATGTTGCGACAGTTCGCCCTACAGTTACTTACATCTTTATCGTTGAGTTGTGCGCCATCAATGCTTGGCTGGCCTACTTTGTATATTCAAACCCCGGCTTAATTGTTACCATTGATGACTTGGTGCGTGTTGCCGACATCATCTTCTCTAGCGATGAAATGGCTATGCTGGGCGCTATTGTTGGCTACTGGTTTGGCTCTCGCGGATGGGCTAAGAAATGAAGTTGAGCAAAGCTGGCGCTGATTTGATGCACCGGTATGAGGGCTATAAGACTTTGCCGTACTTATGCCCTGCTCACATTTGGACAATCGGCTACGGGCATGTACTCTATCAAGACCAGATTAGATTGCCTGTAGTTAGGAAAGAAGGCTATACAGGAATGCTCCGCAGTGAGTACCCACTAAGACAGGAGGACAAACGTGTCTGGACAAAAGAAGAAATCGAGAAACTATTCGCTGATGATGTCGCAAGTTTTGAGCGTGGTGTTCTTAGACTTGCTCCCACTTTACTTAATCGTCAAGGGGCTTTCGATGCGTGTGTCAGTTTTGCCTACAACGCCGGACTGGGCAATTTTCAGCGGTCTACTATTCGGATGAAGATTAACCGGCAAGAATGGGCCGCTGCTGCTGAAGCTTTTATGCAATGGACCAAAGGAGGCGGCAAAGAATTGCCGGGCCTCGTTAAGCGGAGAAAAGCTGAGATAGCTTTATTCCTTACTCCTTGACAAACACACCGTTGGGCAGCAATGTGCCTTTGCGGTTTTTAATTTGGTCATACGCCACTTCCATGCAGCTTACTAGGTTGATGTCCTGTAAAGCGCAATAGTTAATTAGGCAGACCATTACATCGCCTACTCCATCAACAATACCTTCTTGGTCCTTCTTGATGGTGGCATCGGCAAGCTCACCAAGCTCAGACATTGCTTTGAGCAATTGAGTTTCTGGTGTGCTGTTAGGGATAATCCTTCGAGCTTCTGCCCATTGGATAATTTTCATTTCTATATCAGCGTAACTCATATTTCTTTCTCTGTTTCTTTTGGTAATACACGATACCTATAGAGGCCATCATTAATGTATTCTCTTTCAACAATATAACCGCCAAATCTAGGCTTTCTAAGATGCCTTAGTTGTGCGCTTATGCTTGCTTCTGGGTCACCTGTTTTATCAGATATTTCCTTTAATGTATGCCAACGATTGTCATTGACAACATCCCAAACTCTTAATATCTGTCCAGTAAGTCTTACATCATCTCTTTCTGGAATGTAATCTGCGCCATTAAATCTCATTGTCTTGTCCTGTAGGAGGGGGTACTAACTGTTCGTCCGCAAGCTAAATTGCACAGCTTTCCCCCCGAGAATTATTTTATGACCAAGCGGTCTTTTGTGATTATCCTTGCACCAATGATTGGTTCTCCGGCAAGGATGGCGGCTTTGATTTTGAGCTTGCTTGGCTCCGGTGGCTTTACATTGCAAAGCTCAATAGGAAAAGCAATACCGTCATCAATCTGAACTGACTCATCACGGTCGGAATACAGCTTAACTACAAAAGAACTGTCCACCGCTTTAATTTCGGTGATTCCAGCCACTTTCATGTTTTCAGCTAGGTAGCCCTTCAATCGTTCTACTTTGCGCTCATAGGCTTTTCTGCGAGCTTGTATGCGCTCAATTGCTTGCTTGCATTGGTCGGCATCGGATTCGCAGTTCAACACATAAGCGGCAACCTGATTGATTTTGTTGCCAAGCTGTACACGAAACTCTTCAAAGGCGGGAGTTGCCTCCCCATTCTCGTCAAAGAGTTCGTCAAGCTGGTTGCGAAAATCGTGTGAGAGTTGGTAAAGGCTTGTCATCAGAAGGGAATATCGTCATCAATTGAAGGAGTGGCGTTGCCAGCAGCCATAGCAAACTCTGGAGACTTTTTGATTGACTCTTGAAGTTTCTCGTGAAAATCTTTAAACAAATCCCAATCAGGCTGGTCCAAATCAAACAACACAACAGGATGCACAGCTTCTGGTTTGGCATTTTTTAATGCTTGTGGCAATGGGGTAATGCCAGCAATGTTGGTATAGGTTTTGCCGTTATTTTCACTTGTCGTGATATTTAACATGCAGTAGGCATTAATAAGCTTAGACACATCAAATGCTTCAGCCTCTTCTTTAGTAAAGTCACGACCACGCCATGCAGCTAGGTCTTTGCGAAGGCCAGCCTTTTCATGCAATGACAGTGTGTATGTCTTGCTAATTGTTAGTGGCATCATCTTGCCGTCCATATCAATGGTGAGTGGCTGACCAGCATCATCTTCACCAAAGATTTCAAATGCAATACGAATTTTGTGCGCTTCTTTGACACCGTACTGACCTTCAGATACTTGCGTACCCATGTCAATCAGTGAGTAGCATCGAGCCACATACACTCCGGGTGGAACTTTTTTGAAGTTGCCTTCGCCACCATTGTCTTTTGCAATAAATCCCATTTCATTCTCCAGTTAAAAAACAGCAATCAAAAGGCTTGCTGAACGCCTATCTAAACCACAGGTAGAACCCGTGTAATATTCCGATTGGAAACAGTAATGCTCCGGCAATTAGAAAGCCCCAAAGACCTTCAGCGAAGCATGTAAAAATGTGTGTGAGCCATGCGGCAAAGCATAAGAAGCCAATGAGTTGAGGCATCATGCAATCCGTTCAACTTGTTTAGCAAGCAACCACTTGTCGCCAAGACGAAGTACAGAGCGTACCCACTTGCGCTGGTTGTATTGGTTAACAGCTTGAGGAACTAAGCTGTTGTTGAATAGGCATCGCGCTTTGCGGCGCAGTGTTTGTGTTTGCATAAGGACATCTCCATGAGTTAAGGAACACACACTGTATCAAATTTTCAACACATGTAAATTATTTTTTTGATGGTGTGTTGATTTTTTGCAACTCTGGTATTCTTCGCATCCTTCAACAAAGGAGTTTCGATTGTCACACTACTACGCCAAGCAAATGTTTTTAGAGCAGCTAACAAAAGGTGCTAAAAATTACAGGTCTATCAGAGCATCAATCAAACACAAATACAAAGATGTAGACATAAAACAAATACGCGATGAGCTAGAAGAAGAAGGTTTGATTGCGTTGTCGCACACTGAGATTAGAAAGCTTGGCACAGAAACAAAGACAGTATTCTTTTATCAACTCTGTGAACCAAAATTAACAGTCACAGAAAAAAAGAAGTACGACCCTTGGGACATCACACTGCCATCAAGCATTTTTACAAAACAAGAAAAAGCAAATATGATGTCAACACTAAAGATGCTAGAGATGCGAAGCAATGAGAAGCTTCAGAAGCTGGCAGCAATTAACGCTTATGGGAAAGCATGACATACACCGCTGACAAAGAATCACAGTGCTTGGGAAAGTTTAAATACCCCACGCATTCTGCTGCTGAGATGATTAGCAGCCGCCGTAGAGAAAACGGTTTGGCAATCTACAAATGCCCACACTGCAACTATTTCCACTTAGGACATGTTGCGGCAAAGCAACAGGACTTTAAAAGGTCGCCAAGTAGAGTATAATTTTTTGAAACCCGGCTAGGTTTAGGGTAGCTCCCCAAACCGAAAAGAGAACACCCCCCTCCTGCCGTGCGTTTCTTCAGGGGGAATATTTGGGGCGTGAAATGCTATTACAGCCAAAAAATTGGGCCGTCTTTCAACATTACAAAGACAGGTGTCCACCGTGGATAAAACTCCACCGTGATTTACTTAACGACCGTGCATACATGAGCTTGCCTATTGCTAGCAAAGCGATAGCTCCATTGCTTTGGTTGCTTGCAAGTGAATCTAAAGATGGTGTTTTTGATGGCTCACCAGATGAGCTTGTCTTTCGTCTGCACATGACAACTAAAGAAGTAAAAGATGGCGTTAAGCCGTTGATTGATAAGGGATTTTTTACACATGTTAGCGGAGTGCTAGCAGAAGGCAAGCAAGCTGCTATCCCAGAGACAGAGACAGAGGGAGAGACAAAGACAGAGACAGATGCGCCTGAAGGCGTGTCAAAAGAAGTTTGGGATTCTTTTGTTAAACAAAGAAAAGCCCGTAAAGCTCAAATCACGGACAGGGTGATGGAGTCCATAGTCACTCAAGCCAAGATTGCTGGCTGGACATTGGAAAACGCATTAAGCGAAATTGTCATCAGGAACTGGCAAACATTTAAAGCCGAATGGGTTGCGACTAAGCCGAACCCTGCTGACCTCATCAGGCTCACAGTTCCATCTTCAAATGAGCCAGACGCTGCCTTGGAAAAGATTAAGGCTGATGCCAAAACAACCCGACCACCAACTCTTGCTGAACTGGCAAAGATGGCTGAACTTAGAAAGATTAAATAATGCAAGGCCAAAAACAAAAAAATATTATTGCTGAAAACTTACGAGCAATTTCAGGATTAATGTCTCACAACCAAACGATGGGTAAAGCAAAAAGGATGTGCTGGAAATGCCAAAAAGATAAAGTAACTAAAGGTGGTGAACTCACTATGTTTAAAGGTGGTCCAATGAAATTTATTTGCATTGATTGTGTTAATGCTAGAAAGCTTAAAACATGAACTGGCCTTTCCCACCCTTCCCAAACCCAAAAGACAAAGGCACTAAGCAGCCTAAGTTCAACCCAGAAAACTATGAGGATGCGCCTATATGACTAAAGATGAAGCATTGAAGCTGGCGCTAGATGCCTTGGAAACATCTATGTATCCGCAACAAAAACAATTGCAAGCCATCACCGCCATTAAAGCCGCACTAGAAGCGAAGGATGAGCCTGTGACGTGGACGTGGCATCAAGCCCCCGTTAAAACTTCATGGGGTGATGGGATGGTTGTGGCTGACCTTGCGATTGACAAAGACCATACGGTATCCATCTACTGTGAGCGTGACCAGACCGCCAAGGTCGAAGCAATGTTCAACCCACCACAGCGCAAGCCGCTGACAGATGAGGAGATTACGGACTTGTACTTTGATGGCTTCAGCATCAGCAAACTAACAGACTTTGCCCGAGCCATCGAAGCCGCGCACGGCATTAAGGGGGAAGCATGACAGACGAACAAGTAGAAAAAATCATCAAGTCAAACATGATGTTGCAAATGAATATTGCTGGCATCAGAGCAGACTTTGAAGAAGCATTACAGCGCACATGGGTAGGGCTGACAGAGGCTGAATGTGGTGTTTTGTGGAAAGTGGGCATGACACCTTTTGACTATTACCAAGCCATTGAAGCCAAACTCAAGGAGAAGAACACATGATTACTCCACACGAACTAATCATCATGGACGGAAATGCGCCATCAATAAACATCACGCTAGACCCTGAGAACAAGGTAGGCGAGCACCAATTCTTCATGCTTGAAAACGAAGACGGGACGCACATCTACGCGACCATCAAAATGCTTCAAGACCTTGTTAAAGCCGCCTCTCAATTAAGCAATGGGCTTACAGCTAGAAAAATGGAGTACACAAAAAATGATGCCGCAAATTGATATTGGCGCTACAGAGTCAGCAAACAGATTTAAGTTTTGCACTAAATGCCAAACTGACAAACCGCCAGAAGGTGGCATTGAAATGGGTCCACGCTGGAATTGCCAGTTATGCTGGCTAAAACGAATCACCGGTGTACATCTGAAACAAAACAGAATTGATGGTGGCAAAAAATGAAAAACAAATACTATGGAAAATTAAATGTAAAAAGTCTAAATCCAGAGATTTATAAGATTTGGTTGTCCCGAGATAAAGAACTCCCTGAAGTACAGCCATTTGGTTTTAGTTGGCAGCTTGAAACCGACCCTGAAGAAATTGTTCAACAAGACTTTATGACTCAAGTGTTTGAAGAAATTATTTTTACACATAAAGAAATTACAGTTTTAATTTCTTATGTTTTTGATAATAAAACACTAGAAGAGATTGCAAGTGATTTGAAATTGACAAAAGAAAGAATTAGGCAAATTAGAGAAAAAGCTTTCAGAAAAATAAAACACAAAATCTGGAAACTTAATCAAGAAATGTCTTACAAAATAACTGACCAAAAACTTTTATACAAACTAGGATATGACTATGACTCGTTCTTATGCAATGATGAAATTATTAGAGCATGGCGGCTTAACTCGACAAGAACTCATAGAAATTACTGGTTGGAGTTGGCGACAAGTTCACAGCGTTTTGGCCCATCTAGCTTTCAATGAGAAAATTGTGAAAGACAAAAAGATGTGGGTTTTGAATGCTGCCGAAAAAGTATCGTAAATCAACCGAAGTGCTGCCAGACAGGCGAGTACTGGAAATGGGCGAAGCTCGTATGTTGTTTCGCACATGGCAATGGAATAAAGACAAGACTTGGGTTAACCAAGCAATAGAGCGGACTGAACGGCTGTACGGGCCGGGCGCTCCGATGAGGATAAGACAATACATGCGCGACATGCGCGAAGGGAGATTGGAATGAGTAAAGAAAATGTAGGTGGTGCAGCTTTCCCAACATATAGCGACCATGTTTATCTTGGAATGACCTTGCGTGACTACTTTGCGGCTAAGGCAATGCAAGGTTTTTTGGCAACAGTAAAAGTTGGTTGTCCAGACGACTTAATTGCGATTGATGCTTACAACTTAGCAGACGCAATGCTGAAAGCGAGGGAAGCATGAACATCATCATTTACACAAAGAACAATTGCCCAAATTGCTTTGCTGCTAAACAAATCCTTACACACAAAAACCTAGACTACCTTGAGGTCGATGTGGAGCTTGGCAGCCGCTGGCAAAACCTTGTCAATGAATTTCCTGATGCCCGGCAGATGCCGCAGATTTTCATTAACGACCAGCGTGTAGGTGGCTTGGCTGGCCTCCAAGCTGCTTTGCAGAAGTTGGGAATATGAGAAGGGCTGCCCGTGTTGACGCAAATCAAGATGCAGTTGTTAGTGCGCTTCGTGCGGCTGGCGCTTATGTTTGGATTATTGGCTTGCCTGTTGATTTGCTTGTGGGTTTTCGTGGGCATACTTATCTCATGGAAGTAAAGGTAGGTCCAAGAAAGAAGCTAACGGTCCTACAGGAAGACTTTTTCAATAATTGGGGTGGTGGTACTCTGTGCCGTGTTGATGGCCCTGAAGCCGCCTTAAGAGCGATTGGAGCATTGAATGCAAACAGAAGCACCTAAGTCACGCGACCAAGAAAAGCTGTACCACGCAATCATTGGTCAGATTGCTAAACAGGCACAGCACCTAGGCTCCCGCTGGAATGCTGAGTCATGGAAGCGATTCCTGATTGACCAATGGTCCAGTGAAACAAACCAAACCAACATCAGCAAACTTGCGCCTAGCCTTGATGGTGAGCGTATTGTTCAGCTTGGCATGCAGTCCCGCCGCTTTTCCAAAAAGCAGGGAACCAGCTTTACTGAGTGGCTACTGTACTGGGCAGCAACAAACGGAGTGACCATTGAAGACCGCCGAGATTATTCATAAGGGCAAGCTGGCGCAGTTAGGCTGTGCCTTATGCCATCACCTACATGGTGACCACGACCCCGGCCCTGTCGAACTTCACCATTTGCGTGAAGGTGGATGGGGTAAGGGCGACTACAAAACATTGATACCGTTGTGTGTAGACCACCATCGGGGCAATAAAGGCTTCCACGGACTTGGCAGCAAGGGATTTGTTAAGTACTATGGAGTGACACAACAAGAACTGCTCGATTGGGCATTGGAGAATATATGACAAGAGAATATCAAACCCTTATTGGTGACGGACGCGAATTTGTCACCGCCACTTACGACATCAATGGTGAGCCTGATGACTTTGAGATTGAAGTCAAAGCTATTTTTTGCGAACATGTAGATGTAATTGGCTGCTTACTCACTCAGCAAATTGTTGAAGTTGAAATGGAAATCATTAAGCACCACAAACATTTAATGTCCGGAATGGCAGACATCTAGTAGAATTGCGCCAAAGGAGAATGCTATGAAGTTCACGGTTAATGAGGCTAAAGCCAATGTGATGGGCGACTTTGCTATGTGCATGCTAAACGCTGTCACAGCCGGTCACATCCACCACCTGACAACCGATAGCTTCTCCCAGCACATGGCACTTGGCGACTTCTATGATGGCATTGATGACTTGGCTGACAGCTTCATCGAGGCTTACCAAGGCAAATACTCAAAAATAATTTTCGCGGAAAAGGCACTTTTTCTGGGGAAAAATGGTCTGGAGCTTGTGGCGTATGTCAGTGAGCAATTGGCCTACTATCGTCAGTTGCCCGGCTTCCCCAAAGACACTGAGATGCAAAATATTGCAGATGAGATTGCAGCCCTGTGCGACTCCACCATGTACAAGCTGAAGTTCCTGAAGTAATGCCACTGGTCAAGAAGCAGTCAGGATGGTTCTGGGGTTCTAAGGGACCATTCGACAGTAAGGCAAAAGCTCTGGCAGTTGCTAGGGCTGCTTACGCTAGTGGCTACAAAGAACAGGAGTTTTCCAGCAATATTGACAAATATTCGTCAGAAACCGTGAAAGACAGATTTAATTCCTTGCTTTTTATCCATGAGGTTGATAAATTGGACTGAGGATTTTTTGTAGTTGCCGTTGAAATCCTTTTTTGCCCAGCCAGTCTGGGCATTTTTTTTCTTTAAATTTTTTTTTTTGAACTGACGGGTGGGGTCTATAGGGATTTGCTGGCCTGTGAGTGAGTACTCACTTCACTTTTTGTAAGTGAGCGCCCACTTCGTTTTCGGATTTTTACCGGGTTTTTTACCCCAAAATTAGCGCCGTGACGGGGTCTAAAACGGCTTTAAAACGCGATTTTCGGAGCATTGGTGCATGGATAGCATGAAACCCCAAAAACGGCGCAAAACGCGATTAAAACCCGCAAACCAAAACCCGGGGCAAACGGGGCAAACCGGGGCAAAACCTAGGGTTTAATTTTGCCCCAATGCGCCCGTATCCGGACCAATGGCCCCCGGTTTTCATGCTGCGCCCATATGCGCCGGACCAATGAAAACCGCTTAACACCCGTTTTGAAGTAAGCGCTAACTAACTTACCAAACCCAAAAAATCCCGGCGCATGGGCCGGGAATGTTTAGGTTTAATTCGTTAGGTTAGGGGCCAAAACATGTCAATTGGGACCCGGCGGGTATACATTCGGCGCGGGTTTCCCGAATCTAACAAAACCAATTCCACGGTTTGCATGTCAATGTACCCGTCAAATTCATAAAATTTTGGCGGGTTCCGGGTATCGTCTAAACAAACCCCTATACACCCGCATTCTAGGGGCGCATTGGTTATAAATTCGACCCATTCGGCCCGTTCGCGGGTTTCAATGTCTAATGCTGCAAAATGTCCCATGTTAAGACCCCAAATGTAAACGAATGAATTGAACCATTGTTAAACCGCCGTTTTTGACTGTAGCGGTAACTTCGGCCCCCTCTACGAATGAATGATGAAAATCTAAGGTTTTTTGTTGCTGCTTCATTGCTTCTAAAAACAATTGGCCCCATGTCGGGTTAACAATCAATTCACCCTCATAAGGTTTTGATTTTTTGCCCCCATAAAATTCGGTTTTATCGCAAATTACCCGACAAGGGCCCTCAAATGCGACAATGTCAAAATCTAAATAGGTTTTCCCGTTCGCATTCCAAACCGAATAATTCATTATTGGATAGTGTTTCATTGTTTACCCCTTTAAATTTTTACAATTGGAATAACGCGCCGCGCCGTTTCATTGGTTAGCTTTGCACGGGTCCCATGCGCCCGAAAACCTACAATTACCGCACGGTTAACCCGTTGACACAATCCGCAATTAGCGCATGTTGTCCCCTCATGCGTTTGCGCCGGGCATATGACAATCGGTCTACCCGCTGGGGTTTGCGTTTTTTCCGGTGTATCGCTGGGGACAATACAAACCACGGGACCGGCCCCGGTTTCCGCTAATTGGTCCGCATGCCCCGCATGGTCCGCGCTCAAGTTAACCGTGAAGCCCCAGTCGTTCGCATGTTTAACCCATTGCAGCGCGGCGGGTGTATGTTTGTGCGTGTAGGTAAAACCCCGTTTCCCAATGTTAGCGTCAACCAATTGGCCCAATAAAACCGGGTCTACCGTTTCATTTTCCCCGGGTAAGTCCCCCGCGACATTGTGACGCCACAATTGACCGGCGGGTAAACCGGAAACATGCATTAAAAGGTCCCCCCAGTCACCGCCCCTCATGGGGACCTTATCCCATGTCATGCGGACAAAATAATCCTCTGCATAACAATCGGCCCGGTAATGGGGGCACGATAGGGGGCATGTTGACCGTTCGCTGTAGGTAACGGGGATTGGGCCGGTTTTTACATTACTTGAAACCGGCACAAAATGGACCTTCAACCCGTATGCAACGGGGGACATTGTGAAATTGTTTTGTTTTGTCATGTTTTGTTTACTTTCAATTGTTTAAGAGTATTTTTTTTAGTTCGGGAATTGTTTTCCCAGTAATTGCGGACAATTCCCGCAACGTCATGTTAAGTTTGCGCCCGTACAATTCGCAAATTTGTTCATTAGTCATTGTTTCCCCCTTTCAGAATGAACGGTCCGACCCATGCTCTACGGTCGGAACAAAAAAATATTCATCATTAAATTGACCGTAAACCATTGGCCCATAACCCGTAGGGGTCGACCAATTTAATTTTTTGCGCAATTGTTTTGCAGCTTCAATATGGTTTCGCTCATGGTCGAATTCGTGCAAATACCCCATGACATGCCGAATTTTCCCCCCGGCGCATGACGCGACAATCCGCGCCCCTTTTGTGTCAGTACATGGTAAAAATTTGGTTTTAATTGCTTGCATGTTTTACCCCTTAGAAAAAAAGAACGTCAAAATAGGCCAAAGCGCCCACGGTTAACAATGCGCCGCATAGAACGGCGGTGAGAATGTCCGCGACTGTGTTTTGTAGTTCGGTCATGTCATGCTCCCACGGTTTCGCATGCAATGCACGCAGCCAAAATATATTCAGCGGATTCGCCGCGCAAATACATGCTTGTCAGATTGTCCGGTGTCGCATAACCGGCCCAAAATAAAGCATGACGCAAACCGCGCCCGGTATAAGCTTTACGAATGGCGGACAATGTCCAAGTGAATTCACCAATGAAGTGTTTTTGCATTTTTTCCCCTTGTTTTGCACCGGACCCCCCAGCGCATGCTTCGCATATTACAGTAAAAATCTGGGGATAACAATGTTTTTTTTAGATATATAAACCCTAGGGGAAAAAAGTATTCAATTTTTTATTGGGCCGTTATCATGTGGACCATGCCCACAATGCCCCCTTCACAATGCGCCGCCTATCATTGCAAAGCGCAAACCGTGCGCGGTTCTATATATTGCATAGAGCATGCACCCATGCGGACCGAACAATCTGAACGGCGCAGCATGGACCGCGCATATAAAACAAGGGCATGGGAAATAATTAGAACGGGACAATTGACCCGCGCCCCCTT
>JACCEB010757115.1_pt1 | contig 16313 bp, 23 predicted proteins | sample 7454761 | NCBI WGS metagenome assembly JACCEB01 (sample SAMN15323454, study PRJNA562643) | freshwater metagenome | isolation source: river surface water | place: USA:Blue River Watershed | collected 2017-08-18 | reverse complement strand
CGATCACGCCCTTTATTTTGACGAAGTGCGATACTTGCTTGTTTGAGTTTAGTAGCCATTTTGCGCTCCTTTGTGTTTCAGTATAGTTATATTATAGCGCCTTTCACTGGGCTAGTCAAGAGTCGGTAATACCAGTTTTATCCAAATATTCACTGTATTTGAGTAAGAACATTGTTCGTTTGGGCTCGTTGTAAAAATCTAAATGGATGGTAGTAACACACTGGCTAAAATCATGTTTGTTATTACGGATCCATTCTTGGTGTGTTCTACTGGTAAATCCTAAAACAGATTTCATTTTGTTGCGAATAAGCAACACACTAGAAGGATATTCTTGGGCAATACTTTTGTAAATTTTAGCCCAAACTTTTTCAGATAATACAATCGGCTTACTCAAAGTTTTCCCAATCTCCGCCTTTGGCAGGAACCCACCCTAGTTTTTGAAAGTCTTCTTTTATTTCTTTGGTTATTTTACCTTCAGGAACATAACCAGTTCGAGCCTGCCACTGCTCGTTAGTTTCCTTAGCATCGTATTCGGCATTCTGCCCACCTATACCACTGCAATACCAATCAATGTAGTCACCTTCTTGTCGCATGTCGGCAACAATGCCTCCGGCATAGCGCCAACTGCAACCCCAAGTCTTTTCAGTTAGGATTGGAATTACATCCAACTTTTGGAAGTCATTATTGCAAAGCGCCGCATAGATGTTTTGAGCATACGAATCTTTAGCTCGTGCCTTTTTGAGAATCCAATCAGTAGTGATTAAATCCCACTCCATGTTGTTTTCTCTAGCCTTAGGCTCATCCCATTTGCGATCCGCATCTTCGAGAATCTTTTGGAACATATCCAAGTAATCCTCGTTAGGAGTTTCACCTTTTTCTTCACAGCGTTTTACATATCCCTCTTTTTGGAAGGAGTGGCGCTGTGGGCTCTTGGAAGGGTTCATTGCAGATTTCGATTATCGGAGTCGTTATCAAATGATCGAATGAGCTTTTCTGCCAGTGCTCGATCCGCCGGGTCATTGCTTTCCAGTAATTCATCAAGGGCAAGTGGTTTAGAGTTTTCGAATAGACTGCCGTCCAAAATCATCTTTTGGATGTCAGCCATCAGTTCATTAAGCTCTTCTTGAGAGCCTTCGAAAGAATCAAATGCGCCCGGCGCAAATTGAATTTTGATTTCTTTACGCTCTTCAGGAGTCATATTCTCGGGCAGTTTATTTTTCATGTTAAGTCCAAAGTGAGTTACGGATTTTGATAAGACGAATCAACATTTTTTCATCTTCTTTTTCATAAGATTCTTCTATCTTACGAGTTAATTTTAAAGCCTTTTGTCCTAATTTCCTAGTGTCTGGATTACCAGATTCTACGCCAATCCATCGAATACCTTCACCTCGCTCTTTACGCATCAGGTCGCAATATTCACTCCAACCGCTGGCATCGTGCGGATCTGGACGATTTGGATAAACTTCTTTCCACCACTTGTAAAGTTCTAGAATTTCTTGTGCTTTAATAGCCTGGTAAGTGGGTTTTCCAATATTTGGGCTACCGGGTTCACATTCTTCTTCTTTCCAAACTAGACTGCGTTGCCATTCGAGGTTTTCGAGTCCAGCTTCTGGACAGCGCCATGTTCTCCAACGAAACCAACCACGAGAATACCAAGGTGCCCGAAACTTTTTATGGGCTTCGTCGTCCCATGCTATGTGCCACCAAGCGAGTTCAACTTCCACATAATCCACAAGTTCATTGAATAGACAAGGCAAAAAACGATTACCCACGTCACGCCATTCGCCCCTGGGGATGTCACGAGGGTGTGCAGTAAGACAATGAGTCCTAGTAACCCAACGATTATTAATGTAATATTTGATAGCATAAAGTTTATCAGTGGGCCAGTAGAAAACATTTTGGATATAGTCTAGCCCTTCTTCTGCTAACCAGTAGCGAAAGGGATGATCGCGTTTAGCACGAACTTCCCATTCGCTCCAACCTTCGGAAGTCTTGGCTCCGCCCTTAGTTGTGCCACGGAGCCAGTCAGCAAACTTAGAGCAGGTCCAATAATGGTTACGCATTTCAGTCTTTCTTTTCGCCAAAGAGTTGCAGAAGATTTAAGAATAGATTAATAAAATTAAGATACAGAGTTAAAGCACCACGGATTTCGGCAATGCCGTCATTTTCCATTGATACTTCTTCACGGATTCTTTGTGTATCGTAAGCAGTAAGCCCAAGAAAGATAACAATTGCCAATGCACTAATAACCATTTGGGTTACTGTGCTTCCGATAAAGATGTTAATTATACTGGCAATTATGATTCCGATCAACCCCACAATCATCCATTTTCCGAGACTATCGAGATCTTTTTTGGTAAAATATCCATAACCGCTTAATACTCCAAACAAGACAGCACCGCCCATAAATGCACTAACAATCGATCCCATATTATATATGGCAAAGATTGTGGCAAAACTTAGTCCCATAAGTGCGGCAAATCCGTGAAGCATCAAATGTGCTCCAGTCTTACCAACCTTGTCCATAAGAAAAGTAATGGCAAAAATTGCCACCAACGGCGCAAAAATTACAATCCATTTCATTGCACCAGTGAAGAAAAACTGTAGTAATGTGGTGCTAGTTCCTACGAAGAAACTAATAATCATACTGGTCAATACGGCTAGCGCCATATTACCGTAAACTCTGCCCATAGCTGAATTAATTTCAGTGGCAGATCTGTAATTTCCAAATGTTATATCGGTCATATTTTACTCCTTATTTTAAAAAAGGTTTTAGGTTAGGCGGTTGCCATCCCTCGGGTTTTAAAACTTTCCCATCTTCTCTCTTATTTACTTTGCCAGTTTCTTCATCAATCTTAGCAAAATTAGTTCTCATCACTTCATTCCACGCACCTTCACCGTCGGCGCCCATGCTGTGAATGGCACCAATGGTGACAACTAGAATATCAATAAGGGCATCTAGCTGATCTAGTTGACTCTTGGCATCCTGTAGTTCAATGAATTCTTCTTCGATCAACTTTTTGTAAAGACCAAATTGAGCCGCATTAATTTCACCTACTGATTGATCGCAGGCTCGCATAAATTTTTCTTGATCCTGAAACGGATTAGTCATATTATTCCTTTAAATTTTGTTTATTAAATTGTTTACGGTTTTAGATCTTGTCACAGGGTTTTTTTCGCCTAAAACAACAAGACTGTAAAATTCGTTATTATAGTCTAATAATAAAACTAGGCATCTTCCAGCTTTGCTAGTGAATCCAGTTTTACTAATTAAAATTTTATTATACTTGGAAATATCAGGATTTGTATTCCTGATTGGCAATATTGCAATCTTTTTCTTTAATTCAACTTCGACTTCATCTTTGATAGATGAAGAAATTTCAATGATCAGTTGATGACGTCGAAGATACCAAACAAAATTAGATAGTTCTTCTGCGGTGCTTACGTTCCCACTGCCTATGCCGCTAGCATCTTCTATCTTTGTATTTTTAAAACCCATTCTTCCTGCTAGTAAATTTGCCTCTTCTAAAAACTGAGGGTATCCGCCTGGGAAAGAATTAGCCAGACTATCGGCAGCTAGGTTATCACTGGCAATCAACATAGCCTTTAACAATTCCAATCTAGTCACATGTGTGCCTAATGGGAATCTTCCTTTTGTTTTACCTTTGATAATAATCTTTTCATTTAGATCAAGTCCTTGTTCAAGGACAACCGCCGCTGTAAAAAGTTTTGTAACACTGGCTATAGGAACTACCGCATCGGAATTTTTAGAACTAACAATATCTGCGGTTGAATAATTATAAAGGTAATGTGTCGTGGCTGATACAGGCATTGATAAAAGTAGCATCAGCCAAAAGACAAACCGCATATCAACCCCTTATAGATGTTTCTGTTTTATTTAATTTAGGACCATCGCTGATAAAGTCTAATCCAGCCATTTTACCTTCGTAAACTTTACCATTCCACACCATTGGTAGTTTTACGCTTTTGTTTAAAACAACTACTAGTTTTTGTTTTTCTTTAAATTCATGAACTTCTGCTTCAACAATCTTATTGTTTCCTGCCTGCTGAACTTTGCAAGTTCCTGCATGTCTCGTAATAGTTGTCATTATAGTTTACCCCATTTAAGATAAAATTCAGCCAGTTTCTTTTTTTCAAGTTCGGCTGTAATTGCGTATTGATATCCGTAAGTGTTGTAGTCCAGTTGTTGATGGTATAATGGAGGATCGATAGCATGTTCCATTACAAACTTGCCTGCATCTGTTTGTTGCCAATTCCAAATTGGTTCGGCTGCATAAATTTCTGGGTCATCTACATCCCCTACGCGAAATCTATGAACCACAACCTTATGAATTTCTTGAACTACTTCAAGGCCATCTTTTACTGCAACTTGGTATCTTACCTTGCCCATATCAAGTTATACAATGTAATAAATTTATCAGCATCATATTTCTTTTTAAAAGACCACATGTTATATGATGTTCGTCTTACATTATCCCATCTTTTCAATTCTTCCGTAATCCAATCTATTCGTTGAGTTAGCATTGAATCGTCGAGATACTCAATGGTGCCTTCTGGATCTAAAGGATTGATTCCCCAGTCTATGTCAAAGGTAATGATCCATGATCTAGAATGATTTTTTTTAAGATTGTAAGTAATCACAGGACCAGTTTCTAGTTGATAAACAAGATCGTCATAGTCATAACAAATACTTTTTAATGTATGAACCCATGGATTCATATTATACTTTTTTCTTTCTAGAGAAATTTCTTCGCTTGGGTTTATTTTCTTTTAATACTAGCGGGGAGTGTGTTGTAGCCTGCCTGCTTTTTTCAATGGCAGCATGAATTTCTTCTGCTGTAGGCTCATCTAACTCTTCGATCTCGTCAGAGGATGTAAATCCAGTTCGTCGAACAAATTTTTTCGTAGAAGCTAGTTCTTCACCTAATGCTCTAAATGCACCAATTGGACCTTGTGCATCTTGACTTATATTATGCCAAGTTCTAATTTCTAAAAGATCTTCTATGTGAGTAGGAATAGCAATAATATATTGGGTATCTACATAACCTGGGATTTCTAGTTTATGAACTATAGAACCTTTAGTAATTTTATTAGATTGAGTAATACCGTATACCCACACGGTATCCCCAATGTTATATTCTTTTTTAACTGTCATAGTTTATTCAACCTGCCGGTTGCTTTTCTCTTATGTTTACGCTACCTTTAGATTCTAATAAGTCTTTGATAAACTTAATAGCTTTTCTATCAGTATCGTAAACATATTCTTCATCTTCGTCGTCAAGCCGTAAAGTCACAATGACTCCATTCTTGACTTTACGTATTTCAATTGACTCGAACATATAAACTCCTTACTTAGGAACGCTCAAATTGTAATTAAAGTGGAAAATTCCAATATGAGCAATTTCTTTACTAAGTTCTTGATCACACCAGATTTCGTAGCCTGCCTTTTGAGCTTGCTGGCAGAAATATATATCCTCGCCGATTTCTAAGTTTAGGCTAGGAATATATTCTTGTAGGTAGTGAGGTTGTGGAATCTTTTCATAGACTTCTCTTTTGCACAACACCATACCGTGAGGCAGAACATCAATAAGTTCCATTGCTGGACTATTGTCTGTGGTTTGGAATTCTCTAAAGTTTCCACTATTACCACTCATGCCTGTAAAGTTTGGATTTGGGAATCTGCGGCGTCTGTAATTACAGCCTACAATAGGTTTGTTTCTCTTTAACAATCTAATAGGCGCATCGACAGGAAACTTCATATCACTGTCAACCCACCAGATATAATCAAAATCGCTCTTAAGAAAAATCTCAACTAGGTTACGACGAGCAATAGTAATAACGCTACCAATATTAAAGGCACAATTAATCTTAATACCATGTGCTACCATATTTGCACATGCCATGGCCAAGTGCTGTGCAAACTCTGCATTAACCATTTCCATTGCAGGAACGGCTACCATAACACTAGGTGGTCGACCTTGCGGCGCTCCGCTAGGAGAATTCTGTGGTGCTGCCGGCGGCCTTACTTGAGGTGCAGAAGCTCTACTCGGAATATTAAGTTTTCCTTTTTTCATGTTTGTCCTTTATTTTATTTTCTTTGGCAAGAATTAACGATGTTCATAAATTCGTTACGAACGGCTGGGTCGCTTTTAAACACCCCGCCCAATTTGCTAGTTGTGGTAGAAGATCCAGTATCCTCTACTCCTCGGCTCTTGACACAATAATGTTGAGCATCAATGACCACTGCAATATTATCTGTTTCTAGAATATACTGTAGTGCGTGATAGATCTGTTCAGTTAGACGCTCTTGTATCTGTGGTCTTTTACTAAAGTATTCTACAATTCTATTAATTTTACTCAGACCTAATACTTTGCTTTTGGGAATATATGCAACAGTAGCCAGTCCGTCGATGACAACAAAATGGTGTTCACAGTTACTTTGAACATTGACATTTCGTTCAACAACCATCTCGTCATATTTCATTTTGTTATCGACTGTGGTGCATTTTGGAAATGCTTCGTAGTCCAAGCCCCAAAAGATTTCATTGACATACATTTTGGCCACACGCTTAGGTGTTTCCATTAGGCTGTCGTCACTAAGGTCTAGTCCTAGAGTTTTCATGATGTCGGCAAACAATACTTCGATGACTTCAATTTTGCCTTTTCTATCGATAATTTGACCATTGTCTTTGACAGGAGTTTCCACTCCACATTTGACTAGGTGCTCGTGTATTTTTTGACCCAACTCGGGATCGGTCTTTGTTTTGTTATAAGACATGTTGTATTTCCTTCCTTACTCGGATATGATATTTGAATTTGTCACCTTTGTGTGACATGAATATTTATTCACCCTTTAACCTTATTAAAGTATTTTTCTTTACTGCGGCATCTAAAACATTTAGACTAATGCCTTGTTCTTCCGAATACTTTAAAAGTGCGGCAGTGTCTTTTGGAAAACATGCTCCGCCAAAACCAAATTGTCCATCTGGCCCAGGAACCTGCATATGGCTTTTTCCAATCCTTTCATCCATAGTAACCATGGATGCAATTTTTTCATAGCTTTGTCCAGTTGAAGATGCTAACTTGGCAATTTCATTCATAAAAATAACCTTAGTGGACATGAATGAATTGATGGTGTATTTGGCCAAGGATGCTTCTTGAATACTGCAATGTGCTACATTTTCTAAATTTGGTTGACCCAGACGAATGATTCGTTCTGCATCTCTAAGATAAGCTCCTACGCTTCCACCGATGATCGCAAACTTGCCAGATATATAATCTTTATATGCATTAGCCGCAGTAAGGAATTCCGGTGCATGAACAAGATTTGGATGCTTCTTATTCAATTTCTCATATACATCTGGCGGTGCAGTGCATTTGCTGATAATAACACCTTTAAAGTCTTTTAAACTATTCAAGACTGATTCTAAGATAGAAGTGTCCGCCTTGCCGTCATTACTTTGAGGAGTCGGCACACAGACAAACACGCCTTCGCAATCAAAAATGTCTTTGATTTTATGGGTTCCTTTTTTAGGATCCCTGTCTACTAGAATAAGATTGCAATGATCTGCCATGGCATCTCTAATTGCTCCTCCGACAAATCCAATGCCGATAATCCCTATTTTTGGTGTAACAAGATTCATACTAAGTTCCAATATATTATGTGACTCTATTTAAACTATTCTTGACTGAGTCCCATAAAAAGTAATTCGCGTTCAGTGACATTAGCCACTGGTCTCAGCCAACCTCTGTCGACACACTCGCTGATAATAGTTCTATACTCCTTTGGGCAACCTAAATCTATTTCAAAACCTGCCCGAGGAACAACTACAAACTGATCAACAATATTGAAGTTTGGATCACTTTTCTTAAGTGTGCGTATTTGACTTTTACGTAATGTAATGTTCATGCTACATAATAGCACAAACTTTGGGCAATGTCAACGATTTAACCAGTCGCTGTTTTTATAAGGTTTGCCAATTGTTGCTTGTGGTAGGTATCTTACCACTTTCTTCTTTACACGCTGTATAATAGGATGGTTATGGTCGTGCTCAAATGCTTTGAGATACATACGCCATCCGTTATATCTTCTTCGTTTTCCTTTTTGATTTTCATTTAGATAATTGATAATTTCATTGTAATCGCCATAGAATTTTTCATATAGTTCGCAGGCAATGTTAAAACTATAAGCATCAATCTCGTCAGAGTTTCCTAGGTATTCTTGTTCTTCTCTAATTTTTTGTTTGTTGGCTGTGCTAGGATAGTCTGGTAAAAATTTAAACTTTCTTCGGCGGTATTGTCTCATATGGATAATTTCATGAAGCAATGTGTCTGCCATTGCATAACACATCCTATGAAATCTTCTTCTAGACATGTTTATTTTAGTATCAGTTGGATTATATACTAGCAATAGTTCGATTGATTTCTTTCTAGCTTTATCCCAATCACTATAATATGTTCCACCAACCCATACCCAAGTTTTATCAACTTCCTGACTTGTTGCTCTTTTAACAATTATAGGTATAACTTTCTTGATATGATTAGCTAATCTTTTATGAAAGTCTTTAACGGAGATAGTTTGATTTGTAATTTCTGGGTAAAAGCTCCAAAAATAATTGGCTAGACCTTCCCGATCTAGTAAAGCCCAATTATAAACTATCTTGGATGTTGGCATTTTTGCCTCCGATATAATTGTAATTATCTCCTCAGCAAGCATATTATATGCTACTTTAATGGATTAATAAACTGTTACTCCGTTAATTTCTTGCCATCTCAGGGCATCTGCCCACGAATTTACCAAAGGTTCTCCCTTAACGTTTAGGCTAGTATTCATTAAAATTGGGCATCCGCTGGCCGCATACCACGCTTCTAATAAGGCTCTAAACCGTGGATTATCCTGCGCTGTAACAGTTTGGACCCTGCTAGTATTGTCAACGTGGCAAATACCCGGTAAAAGATCCGGAGTTCTGCAACGTGCAACAAACTGCATATATGGACTTTCTTTAACGGGCATGTCGAAATAGGTATCTGCATGTTCGGCTAGAACAGCAGGCGCGAACGGACGAAACGCTTCCCTACGCTTTAAGGAGTTCATCCTATCCTTGGCGTTAGGTCCCCTGGGATCACATAGCAAACTACGATTACCTAAAGCTCTCGGGCCAAACTCTGCACGACCGTTAGCAACTGCCACCACCTTGCCCGCAAGTAGGTCTTTGACAATACTGTCAATGTCTAGTTCGCGATCGATATCTGTTCCTAGATAAGGACCTTGCCAGTCTAACTGTTGATTAGTATAGGCAGCAACTGCACCAATTGCGCTGCCTGCATCTCCGGGGTTGGGCATAAGCCATATGTTATTGAACAATCCTAGCTTGGCAATTTTACTATTTGCAACACAATTAAGAGCACAACCTCCCATAAAAATAAGATTGTCACTGGGGAGGTTGTAGTGTATCCATTTAACCGTTTCTAATAGGTATTCTTCCATTACTGCCTGCACACTGGCCGCAATGTCAAAATCGCTTACTCCTCCAGGTCTGTCCCACCAGAGGCATCCTTTATGCAGGTTGCGCCTAAGTTTAAAATAAGGCGGTTTAAATTCACTAAAGAATTCTTTCTTTAAAAAATCTGTAATTGTATATTTGCCTAGTGCAGCCATGCCCATGAGAATATATTCTTCTTCGTTAGGTTTAAGGCCTAGGTATTGTGTAAATGCTGTATAAAATAGTCCTATACTATTGGGATATTTTTTGTTCCAGACCTTTTTAAGGCCTGTTTCGTCAGCTTTCCATACGCTAACAGTATCCCACTCTCCAATAGCATCGATTACTAAAATACTAGCGTCTTTGAACTTACTTGTATAAAAACCTGCGGCGGCATGGCTTTCGTGGTGCCCTACAAATTCTACAGGAAGATGATCTAACCCAACTCTTCTTAATTCAAATTTAGGATGATCATACCAGGGCCGTTGCCCGCTCCATAAGCGTCTAAGAGATTTTTGAAGTGGCTTTTCGAACCAGATTATTTGAGTAGGCTCACCATATTTTTTCATGTCCTCGATCATGTCTCGATCGATTCTATTATCATTTTTAACTCTGCTGTATCTTTCAGAGTGTGCGGCCCACAAAATATTCGGCCCATCAATTAGAGCCATGCTTGCGTCATGATTCTGACTGTTAATGCCTAAAATCATTTTTTAATAGATAAACGGATCTCTTTTGCGAAGCTCTTCGATGCGCTTCTTCATCTTGCGTCTTTCGCGGATCTCTTTAACCCAATTGAATATTTTTTTGAATATGTTCATATTGTTATTTATAAACTGGTGTGGTCGGTAGGTTTCGAACCTACAAAGGCATGTTGTCTAGGACTATGCCCCGGCACCAGCTTTCCATATGGAGAAGCGGCAGGTCTGCCAATTCCACTCACGACCACATTAATATGTTAACTTCTTTTACTAAACTTGTCAATTCTCTACACAACCAACAAGGTGCAATCTTGGTAAATTGGAAAAATTTACAAAACTATGAGGTCGAGTAGTATCTACGACATACACTTTTCCAGCTGCCAAAAATTCCATTTTTTGATCATCTGGCCAAATAAAATAACATTTTGGATTGGTGAATAGTGGAATGTGGACACGATGTGTAGTATCCTGATGTATGCTATAACAAGCATACGGTTCCATCCACATAAGGCGTGTTCGGTATAGATTGTATTTTTTTACAATAGTTTCAAAAACTGTTCCTAGAAATAATGGGTTGATAGTTTCGTATTCATGCTCATTAACTCCTTCTTTCTTTTTCCCTACCGCACTTAAAAACGGATCTTCTCCTTCAATAAATTGAATTCCTGTTTGCCTGCTTTTTCCAGGAACAGTCTCCCATTGGATTTGATCCTTTAATTTTGTGTATTGTCCTACAATTTTAATATGATCAATACTGTCGACGATAAATGTATGAAATTCCATGATTGTCTATTTATAGATCCAAAATATGCGTAGATAAATACCTCTATGTTTTTAGCTCATGTTAATGATTTAGAATGCGGATTTAAAAAACCTTTATCACAGTTTGCAAATAAAAAATTTTTATCAAATGTAGATGGAGATTTTACCATGTCCGGTAATGTCTGCCCTCATCAAGGTAGCCTCATTATATCAAAAAAACAGCAAGATACTATTTGCCAATACCATAGTTGGAGTTGGGACAACAAAGGAAACCCTACGGGCTCTGGCTATACTAAAATCTGTAATAACATTAATCTTATTCAGCAACCCGTTTATGTAGAAAATAATTTAATTTTTTCTCAACCAGTAGATTTATCCTTGATAAAAAATATAGATCTTTCGCACATGAAATTGATGGATGAACGAACAGACATAGTTAACGCAGACTTTAGAAATGTTATTGATGTTTTCTTAGATGTTGATCATATACCTGTTGTTCATAAAGGTGTTTATGATTCTGTAGGGATACAAGGAGTTCCTGAGATTGAATGGACTTATTATCCTTGGGGTAACATACAGCTAGTATCGAGAAATATAAAAAATAAAGAATTTGATGATACCCTTTTAGGAATAGTTGAAGAACGTGCCGGAGCATGTTGGGTAACAGTATATCCCTACACAATGATAGAATGGCAACCAGGTATACTTATAGTAACCATTGCAAATCCTGATAATTCAAAATCTAATGTATCTGTTTTTAAATATAAAGATAGTAGATACTCAGAAGAAAATTGGAATATAAATTCTAAAGTATGGGAAGAGGCTTGGATGCAAGATAAACATCAGGCTGAAAGTATAGTGAGAAATTTGGAAAATACAACAAATTTAGAAGCTAGTAAAATACATTTTAGAAAATGGTTAGCTAAATGAACTACGGTTTTGAAAATGGAAAATTCTATGTAGACATCACTCCGTGTTCACGTCCTCACGGAAACATGCGAGAAGAGACTGATAGAAAAACTAGAGAACTTGCGGAAACAGGATCTAAGTTTATTCTTTCATTTAGCGGTGGCGTAGATAGCCAAAGTGTATTGCATAGTTTCCATACACAGAATATTCCTTTAGAAACTGCATTTTTATATCTCCCCGGTTATAATGATAACGAATATGAACAGGTTCAAATCATTGATAAAAAATACGGTCGCAAGACCTGGGTTATCGATATTGATCCTATATCTTGTAAAGATGAAATTATTAAAGTCAGTGAAGAATTAGATATATCTGCAAAAAATAATGTAATGCAGAGAAAATTTTTAAGCATGTTGCCCGACGGATATGATTTTATTCAGATGGCTCATGATCCATATGTAAACAAATACAACGATATAGTTTACTATGTTCAAAGTTATTATCTCCCAGAAATATCTAGACAGCGAGCACTTGATAGTCTTAATAGAACAGGCAAAAACATTTTCTATGGTGATTCCTCAGAGTTTTTAATGAGCATCATTGATGATGATGTTTTTAAGGCTGCTGTTTCTACAATGCAATATTTTGACGGAAATGGTTTAGAAAAAGATAGAACATACTTAAAAAGTGTTGACAGGTGGGATTATTATATCAAACCTTTGATATATGGAAAATATTGGAAAGACGAATTAATTTACTTTCCTAAGTATGCAGGTTTTGAAAAGGTGGAATACCTTTACGGCAACGAAAAGCTAACACAGAAGCAACATATGGTAGGAATTGAATACCATAAGTTACTCGAGTGGTGCAATAAGATAGGCGGGAAAACTCATCGGTTTTACGAAAACGTTCCTAGCACAACCTTTGTTGAAAAGGAATAAGCTATGCAACGTTATAATAATTGGATGACTTATAGTTTCGATGGTGTAGAGTATGGTCCTAAGTTAAGCCCTACAAGTAAATTCGTTATCAACCTAAAACCTCAAATCGAAGGACCGTTGCCTTCTTACAAAGATGCATTAATGAGGAATGCTCGTCTATTAAGAGATTCCTACTCTGAACCTTTTGATGTTTTATTATCTGGCGGAATTGATAGTGAAGTTGTTGTAAGAACATTTAAAGAATGCGGAATTAAACATAACACAGTAATTTTTAGATTGGAAAATGATTACAATATCAGAGACGTTACTAATGCAATCAAAGTCTGTGAGAATTTAAATTTAAAATATAAGATTATTGATTTTAATTTACAGAAGTTCTTTGAAAATGATGCCATGGACTACTTTCAAAGGATATGGTGTCCAATGGCAGGAAGACTTCCTAGATTAAAGTGGATTGATATGTTAGATAATATTCCTGTATTTGGCGAAGGCGAACCCTACATTCACAGAGAATTAAAAGAAGATTATTCTAAAAAATCAAATTGGCATTTTGTTTTTAACGAAATCGTTTATTCGTCTTCGATATATTCACGTTTTTTAAATAGAACGGTAATAGGCGATTGGTATGAGTTTACTCCCGAAGTTCTGCTGTCGTTCTATGAATTAGATTCTGTCAATGACTTGATCAATGACAAAATACCAGGTAAACTTAGTTCTTGGAGTATTCGATCAGATGTCCATAAGATGATATGGCCTGATATACAATTTAAAGAAAAACTTGTAGGATATGAAGGACTAACGGGCAAGCCTAGATCTTGCCCAGACTTTATGACTGAATTTTATATACAAAATCAGTTGCCGGTATCTGCTGGAGAATTTTATTACACAAAAGAGGAACTTTTTAAAGCATTAACATTATGAAAAAACTATTATTAACATTTATTTTTGCCTGCATGGCATTTAACACTTATGCATTTGATGCAAAATCTAAACCCATTCAAGTAGTCATTCCCTTTGCGCCGGGTGGCGGAGTTGATCAAACATTTAGGCACATGCAAAAATATGCTGAAACAAAAGGAATCACTATGGTTCCTGTATACAAAGCAGGTGCTGACGGTCTAATTGGTATGAATGAAATAGCTTCAATGCCAAAGGACGGATATCATCTTTCTGTGGGAACAGCCGCTACTGTTGCAGTTCAGCGTATCAAATCTCCTGAGCAACAATTAGAATTAGTAACCGCAATCAAGAACAGCATCATGGCACTGGTAGTTAGTAACGCTAGTGGAATAGTATCTATATCGGATTTAGAAAATAAGATTAAAAACAAAAATAAGATTAATTTTGGTTTTGGCGCTCCCGGTCAAAAAATGATTTTAGATCAACTAATTGAAATAGTTGACAAGACGCATTCTCCAAATATGGTTCCTTATAAAGGTGGTGCGCCTGTTGTGGCCGATTTAGTTGGCGGACATATTGATGTTGCATTTGTTCCGTTTAGTATTGTTAAATCGCATCTTGATGCAGGTAGCATTAAATTAATCGCTGTAAGCAGTAGATCAAAACCAGAAGGTTTTGAAAATACTACATCTCTAGCTTCTCGTTATAAGAACTGGGAAAACAGTGATGCATTTGCATTTTTAATGCCGGCAGGTAGTGATAGGGTAGCGGTTGGCTTTTGGTCATCGTTCGTAAAAGAATATATGAATAATTCTGAAACACAAAAATATTTTGTAAAAGAGTTTACAGAAATAAGTCCATTTGGTTCTGCAACATTATCAAATTATGTTAATGATGTAAAACAGGCATTAGAAAAAATAAAATAAAAATCTAATTAATGTCCGAAGTTGTTATAGCTACATTCGGGTCTGATCCGTCAAAGATGGTAAGGTATCTCGGACCTTACCAGATAGCCTGGTGGATTCGAGAAAACGGTTATAATTGTCAAGTGTTAGACTTTTTATATTTTTTTACCAAAGATCAAAGGCATCATCTGTATAAGAAATATATTTTACCCGAAACTAAAGTAATTGGATTCGCTCCTTTTATTACAACTAAATCGCAACAAAATTACTCAAAAGGCAAGGGTCTTGTTTACGAAATAATACAAGAGTTAAAAGAATATGCACCTTGGGCAAAGATAGTTTTAGGAGGATGGTTTGCACATGATGTTATATTAACAGATCCTGCACTAGATCACCACTCCGCATATTATCTTAGCAAAATAAAAATAGATGCTTTGTTTCTCGGTGAGGGTGAAAATTCATTTCTTGAATATGTAAAATATGTTTTAGAAAAAAAACCCCACCCTCCCTTTACAATTACAAACGGTTATAAAGTTATAAAATCTACCAAACCATTTGACATTCAGGGATGTAGAATGACCTATGCTAAAAATGATTTTATATTACCTGGTGAGTCAGTTCCTATGGAATTCAGTAGAGGTTGTATTTTTAAATGTAACTTCTGTCAATATCCTAACATAGGTAAAGATAAAGATGATTTTAATAAATCAATGGATCTAATCGAAGATGCATTAGTTAGTAATTATGAAAATTGTGGAATAACTCGGTATCACATGGCTGATGACACATTTAATTCTCACAGAGAAAGAACAAAAAGTTTTCATACAGTGGTTCAACGACTGCCATTTAATTTAGAATACATTGCTTATATAAGAATGGATTTATTAGATATATGGCCTGAACAATTAGAAATGCTACCCGAAAGTGGTCTTATTAGTTGTCAGTTTGGTGTAGAATCTTTAGATCCAGAATCATGTAAACAAATAGGCAAAGGTTGGGGTGCCAAGAATCATAAAAAATGGTTATCTAAATTAGACGGTGAATGGGGGGATAAAGTCATTCGGGCTTGTTCTCTGATAGCAGGCTTAGGAAAAGAAACAGAAAAAGATTGGAAAGCTACTCACGAATGGTTTGCGGAATCAGGAACTCATGATTGGTGGTTTCAACCATTATTTCTATCAGAATCATTGAACCAAAGTGTATTCGAGAAAAATGCCGTCAAATATGGATATAGAATAGTAAATGATTACAAGTGGGAAACTGACTACACAACTTTTATGAAAGCAAAAGTTTGGGCCGATTGGCAAAGAAACTATAGCTTGCATTTAAGAACACCGGCAGTATGGAACATGATGGCATTGATGAATGTAGGATTTACTAGAGAAGAAATACTTAACTCTAATTATAGAGACTTGCATATAAAGAGAAAAGAAGAAGAAAGAACTAAAAAATATATCTTAGATTACTACAACGTGGCTATAAATTATTAACCGTTAGTTGTTCTTATGTTTTCAAGTATTTCTTCGTAGCTATGGTGCTCCCATATATAGGTAATAAACAATCGTTCAGGCCCACCCATTCTCTCTACAGAATGTAATTTTTCGCTGTTGAGTAGGAATGTTTCTCCTGAATTTGCTATAAAAGAATCTTTTTCTTCAACCATGTCTAGTGGATAGACTTCTCGAGTTTCTT
>JACCEB011570435.1_pt1 | contig 16325 bp, 2 predicted proteins | sample 7454761 | NCBI WGS metagenome assembly JACCEB01 (sample SAMN15323454, study PRJNA562643) | freshwater metagenome | isolation source: river surface water | place: USA:Blue River Watershed | collected 2017-08-18 | reverse complement strand
CCCCATCCACACCCAATATCAGCAATTTTCATTCCTGGTTGACAATCTAATTTTTTGATAATTAAGTTCACTTTATTGTGTTGTGCTCTCTTCAAATCACATTCCGGACTATCATAAAATCCACAGCTATATGCTTTAAACGCATCTTCTTTCAAAAATGTGTCATAAAAATCATTACCCACATCATAATGATGAGATATCCGGTTCTTGTCTTCTTGTTTGGAATAACTTACTAATTTTGTTATACCAGTTATTTTGGAAAATCCACGTGTCCAAATATCTTCATTTCCACTGGTTGACCTAAAATGCCCATAAAAATAACATAATGTTCGTTCCAAATTCGGAGAATTCCATTCACCAGACACATACATTTCACCCAAACCTACATCGGAATACAATAATAATGTTGACCAAAAATTATTCTCTGCAGTGTTTATATTGATTGTAGCAACAGGTTGTGTGTCATCATTTCCGAGAATCAATACCGGATTATGTGTCGAATCATTGAATATGATTTTGGGACCATTAACACATTGTTTACTAAGAAAACTCTTAATAATGGATGCATGAATAGACTGACTCATCGACAAATAAAATACTACAAATACAAGTATAAATACCGTAATTGTTACCAATATATGGGGGGATAAATGCATGGTTATACATTTGTGTCGGAATTAAATATTATCTATATAACGAAGACTAAATTGACACATAATAGTCGGTGACACATAATAGTCGGTGACATATATATTAGTCCGTGGTTGTTGCACCGAGTGCCACTTTTCCAAATGGCACATGACATCCACTTCGTTGTTGTTGTAATGTGTCATTTCCAGTGCATTGAACATTGCGTTCAAAAATATACATTCCTGCTTCCTTAGCAACGCCTACTCCCTTACATTGATTATTTGGATATAGACCTAAACTATAATATTCGGGTTTAACAATAGGAACTGGACACACATTCGTCAATCGCGATACTCGCGGACGGGCTTGACGGGGTAATTCTTTATATGTGCGAATAGTTTGTTGTTCTGGGTCAGTAATAATAGTAGATTGTGTATTAAAAATAGACCGTTTGCGTCTAAACTCGGTATAATCACTGCCATTAGTAAGATTCACATTCACGTCCGGTTTCACAGTTGCATATGGTTCACCTCTGCGAATCCACCTATATTTTGTGTCAATCATACCCTTAGTAGTTAAACTGGATGACTTCACTACATGCGAATCATCCTGTGTCGTAACTGCGGATTGAATAATGGGGCGAATTGGATATTTTCCACAACATCCACCATTTCCTTTGGGAGTAATTCCCTTCATATGTGTAATAGGTAATGAACGGCTAAGCATAGTTTGGCCGACCCATCCCTGGGAACGATGGGGTCCATTAAGAGAAAAGGCGGGGACACCGCAGCTCATGGAATTATATTTGGTTTCTGTTTTACGTTTTAAAGTTGCAATGGACATACTATATACTTTTATGGAATATATTATCTATATTGGTCCCACATCATTGTTGCCGAACATTTCAATATGAATAGGAGTGAGTATATGTGTCAATAGAATCCCTAAATAGGATGTTTAAGTAAATCAATGGACACATTTGCATTATCAATTACACCAAACTTCGGTGACACAATAGATATACGTTCTCCGGAATTCACATGTAATGTATTTGGCGAATATGTGAATCCATACCCCGAATTTGACCCTACACAATACACGGTGTTCATTAATTGTCCCGCATTTGTTCCATAAAATCCCGTCGAGATTGACCCATATACAATTCCACCCAGTCCTCCAACGACCATGTATTTTTTATTGAAACATGCAGAATATGCCGCCGATAATCCAGTAGATGGACCCGCCGTAAATACATATGACACATTCGCATTTGAATTTGACACATAGGCACATGTTCCATTTTGTGCAAATGTCGCGAAATTCGTTCCATCAAAACAATATGATGTAATATATGACCCATCACCCGTCCCCGGAATAGTAGCAGAAGAAATGGCAATTAAATTGTTGGAATACGATAAAGATGTGTCAGAAATAGTGAAAATAACAGATGGATTCGCAGAATATATTTGTGTCGTATTCACCACTCCATGTCGCGTAACAATAGGCTTCATTCGCACTGGCAATGTTGCATCACTTGCTGATGCTGTATACATTCGTATTTCCCCTACATAACCGCTGGTAAGTCCACCGGAATAACTCAATGCAGTGAATCGATAGTATCTGTAGGAGGAGGTATTGAGTGTGGATATATTGCGTTCCGTTATGTCGGGAATGATATTGTTGACTACAGTATAATTATCTATGGTAGTGAATGTGGAGCCATTTGTGGACCCGGCTATTCTCCAAGAAGTTACATTTGTGTTAGTGACAATATACCGAGCAATACGTATGGCTGTTCCAAAGTCGAATGTGACATAGTCATTTATGGCGGAAGTGGTCCATTGTGTATTGGCTGAACCATCGGATACATTTTGTGGGGAAGTTCCCGTTCCAGAAATGGAAGTTGGTGACACATCTGTTGCATATAACACACTCATATTTGGTGTTGGGGTAGGAGTCCATATACGTGCATATTTATCTGAACTGGAGATAGTGGTTGTTGTTCCTCCGCTACCATATGCTATCCAATAACGACCCGTCCATGACACACTGGATGCATAACTGGTGAATGGGACACTTACAAATGACCATTCTTTGCCATTATTACTTATGGCCATTTTGGCCGGACCCTCTCCAACAGCTACAAATACAGTTCCATTCCATGCGATATCATATACTTGTGTAAATAATGAACCAACTATAGAACATGGTATCCATTGTAACCCATCATACGAATACGCCAAACAATGCTGACCCGCACCACCGGCACACCAAACCTCGCCATTCCATGCGACGGCATTTCCCCGAATGGAAAATATAGAATTTCCTAATCCAATCCATTGAATACCATTAATGGAATAGGCAAGTGTATGTGTCCCTTCACCAGCCGCGATAGTGATAGGTTGTATTTCAGCGACACCCTGATTACATTGATTCCATGCAAAGCTAATATAGGATGTAATACCATTAATGAAAGTGGCCGCGTTAGTATACCAGTATATATTATCAATACTAAGACCAATGTATTGGCCATATCCAGGACTCAAATAATACAATCCATTGTATACGGGGGCCGGCTTTGTCGGGTTCCACACAATATTATCGGCATATGACCAGGTTAACGCATCATAACTCATACCAATATAACGGTCGCCGTAAATATTCCATTGATTATTGGTCCATCGCACACCCGTAACATTACTGGACGCTAAACTTAATCCGGAAATGGTGGTCCAATTAATGCCATCATACGAATACGCACCCGTCATCGTCCCATTGTCGAGTGTAGTTCCCACTGCAACCCACATAGAACCATTCCATGCAACGGACACACCCACTAAAAATGATGTTGCACCGCAACCGGTCCAATAAATGCCATCATATGAGTATGCAATTGAATTCGTTTGTGTCGCACTTTTACCCACAGCAACCGCCATATGTAGTTCAGGTGACCATGCAATTTCATTTACTTGTGTCGAAAATATATGTGAACCTCCGCGCCCAACCCAAGTATGCCCATTATCGGTGCTGGTGGCAAATACATTGGGGCCACTTCCGCCGGCAATCCATTGTGTGCCAATCCAGCATGCGCATCGGGCAACAGTGAAAATGGAATATGACCCTTGTGCAGGTGTCCATGTTTTGCCACGGTCATGACTATATACAATGGAATATGTGTCATTGGTTTTGCCACCCAATCCCAATGTTGTATCTAAAGGAAATGACACAGTATGTGGGTATTCTCCCCCGATATCAATATCATATATTTGTCCGGATAAGTTAATGGGAACGGGGGTGAATTGTGTTCCTGTGTCACTTTTGAGTAATACACATGACCCATCGGAAATACGGGTAATATCTCCGCCTACTACAAATCGGCTGCCAGTCCACTTTACAATATAAGGATTACTGGGAGATAGATATGTATTTGGAAGTGGACATATATTCCATCGTATACCGTCTAAACTGGTTCGACAATGTGCTGGACCGGATATTTCATTTCGTATAGTCATTATAAATTGGTTACCGTCTGTGTCAATACTCATCGCATTATCATAATTGAAATTATATGACATTGTAATACTCGCCGCGGCGGATGGAACAGATTGTCCCACCGAATTAACCGCAATTAATCGAATCGAATATGCCAGACCCGGACTAACAGAAGTAATTATAATAGGGGATGTCGTTGCACCAGATGACACAAATGCTTGTCCATTTACAGAATATTGTATGTCAGTAATAGTCCGACCATTTGCATTACCATTAACAAATTGCACAGAGGCATTTAATCCTATTTGTGTCAAACTTAAGTTCGTCGGTGGGTCAGGAATTCCATATGGCATAGCAGATAAGATATTCGAAGGTGTAGCGGATTGTCCAATCGAATTAACGGCGACAAGTGACACAGAGTAATTGATTCCGTTTTGCAATAAATAAATGGTAAATGGTGACACAGTAGTAGCAGCGGGTATGTATGGGCCACCATTGAGCGAATATAGATAGTTTGTAATATCAGACCCTCCGGTGTTAGTAGGTGGCAAGAACGACACAACGATATTTTTGTTTCCAGGGGTTAAATCGAGAAGTGCGGGTGGTCCAGGAATAGTGACTGTGTCGAGTGCATGTGGATAAGATAGTATATCTCGAGTGAAATATATGTCAATCAATGATTTATTGTCACTTTCGAGGATAAAATCGCCATCAATACCGGTATTATTGGAAGATGCGGACACAATGAGACCGGTAACTTGGCGTATTTGTGAGATACATGTATACCAGTCGTCATCTGTCCAAATATTACATGGCATAAAATCCACGGTGGCTGAATGGGAAAACGACCATATAAAATCGACAAAAGGGCGCCATGTGTCAATTGAATCGAGAAACCCCGGTTGAGAATGAGAAATCATGCGATAGAATCGGCGAATAATTGGACACATAATAACATGTGATGTGTCAATTTGTATTGGATTATTTGTGTCAGTTTCATCCATGAATACAGTGTCATCTATGATAACTAATCGATGACCAGTCATAGAATCAATGTATTCATAGGAGGTTGTGAAACGGTCATAATTGTGTTGCATAATACCAATACTATTGACACAACCATGTCCAGCATTGGATAGGGCAATCATTGCACGTTCTCTAATAGAATTATATGTGTCCATTTCATAGTCGAAAATCACCGCAACCGTAGTTTCAGTGAGACACTCCAATATCCGGGGTATATCTTTTACTCGGGAATCAATAAGGAGCAAATAACTCATATTTGATATATAGTAAGATTATATGTTTTGACACACCCAAATCGCAAACTCTCATATTATTTTATATAATATTATACAAAATGATATAAAGACGATTATAGGGAAAGCCCGGTGATTCCCCAGTAAGCTAAAGCACACTGAGGTTGTGTATTGGTAGAAACCCCGGACCCTACAATTTTGGTAATAATGAAACGATAATAGCTATATCCAGTAGTGACTGATGATAATGAAATGGTGGTGGGTGGACTATTAGTAACAGCTAATGATGTAGCCGATGAGGTATTGTATAATTGTGTCCATGTGCTGCCATTATTGGATGCAACAATATAATACATAGTAGGAACACGTGGGAATGCTCTACCACCAATTAAAATACTGGGGTCATAATAACGTGCAATAAATGTCATTTGACTTGGCACTAATTGATAAGGGAATTGTATTTGAATCCATGCACCGGCAATAGTCGAACTATTTATTAATGTAGTAGTGTGTGAACCAGAATAATTATAACTGGGGTAATTGAAATAATCACTGGAATCAATCTGCCAGAAAATATTATTGGTATTGTTATATCCATTCAATGTAAACACATTCCACGGCGCATTTCCATCATTCGATGAAGCCGATACAGTATATGTTCCAGCCATACCAACTGTTGAACCCGAATAAGTCGTAGTATATCCTGTAACATAATTAATTCCAGAAGGGAATGATAACACACCCGCCGTAGTTGCAGTAACAGTTGCAGTAGGTGATGACTCCGTATTATTGGATGCAATAAGTGTAATTACATAATACATATTAATCTGCAAATCAGTAACCGAATAACTCGTTGTAGGCGACCCAAATGTTTTCGTCACCACCGCCCCCGTGGTCGGCGTAGCCACCAATGTATACAATATCACCTCCTGGGTTGGCTCCGTAAAACTAACAGTAACTGCAATACTACCTACATGTGTCACCGTTAAATTGCTGGGGGCATCCAATGGATTTAATGTGGCAGTAGTGAGTGTTGCTTCAGGGGATGTTCCATATGCGTTTGTGGCGCTGATATATACAATATAAATCGCTCCTTTGATTAGTCCAGTAAATGTGTATGACAAAGTGGAGCCATCGACGGTGGTAGTGACTAAGGTATTTCCGGAGTTATCTGTGAATCGAATATTGTAGCTGGATACGGAACCTCCATATAATGGTGGTGAATATCCCACTGTAATAGTAGAAATAGTGTAATCTGTGCGAGTTAATGCGGTGGGTGCACTGGGAATAAATAGAGTGCTGCCGTAGATTGTTGTAACATCGGATGTTCCCATGGAATTAATAGCAACCAGATTGATTTGATATGTGCTTCCGTAAGATAATCCGGTGATAGTATATGTGGTAGTATCGAATGATGCGGATGTAACAAATAGGCCGTTTGTTCCAATAACTGTGACAGAATAGGATGTAATCGGTTCGGGTGGGGCAATAAACTGTATTCCAATGGTAGTATAACCACTCTGAGTAATAGTAAGCATATCAACTGGACTGGGATAATAAGTCGTAGTAATTAGTATGGGAGTTTCGGGGGAAGTTCCCGAGGAATTTGTGGCGGATAAATATACTGCATATACACTATTGGGTGATAATCCGGCAATAGTAATAGGAGAGGTGGTGCTGAATACTTGAATTGTGGTAGCATCGACTCTTACAGTATAGAAATCGACACTTTGAGGAGATGGTGTAAATGACACAACCGCAGTTGTATTACTTACACTCACTAAGGTGAAATCATTTGGTGTATCTGGTATATTTCCAGTAGTTCCTGACACATAAATCATGGGAGATGACCCATCTGAATTGGTAGCATATATAGAAAATGTGTAGTTTGTATTAAACATTAATGATGTCACAGTAAATTGTGTCAATGCACCAGAATAGGATACAGTCCGGGATTCTTCCAATATACCAATAACATATGTAGTCACTGGTTGTGGGGGTGGTGAAATAGATAATATAATTGCATAGTCAGTAGATGACACAACCCGGAAATTGGTAGGTGAATCAGGGATTTTCTTACTGGTAAATGTCGCAGTCGTTGCCACAGATGTTCCGTATGTGTCACTGGCATACATATTTACAGTGTATCCAGTTCCAAATCGCAAATTCGACACAGTAAATGGACTGGATGTGGGATAATATACATCACCATTTGACACATATGCGGAAAATTGGGAAACAGCACTGGGGTTTGGATGAGTATATGATATACTTGCAGTTGTATTTGTTATATTTGACACAGTTAATGTGGTAACTGGAGAAACAGATGAAACCGCCGCGCCAGTCAATGCCCAAGTAATACCACCATCTCGACTTGTAGCAACCAATGAACCACTACTATTTACACCAATTGCAACCGCCACCTCACCATTCCATGCAATATCAACTACACGTGTAAATGTGGAAAGTGTGACACAACCTGTCCAGGTAATACCATTATAACTATAGGCCATTGAATATGTTGCACCCGAACCGCCGGCAATCCATAATGTGCCAGTCCAAATGACTTTTCCGGTTTGTGAATATGCAGTATTTGTTAAAATAGTAGATACTTGTGTCCAATGTAAACCATCAATACTGGAATATATACCTCCCGTTCCAATACCTATATACATCGAACCGTTATAATCAATAGAATTGAGTGTAGCTCCTGACACATCATATGAAGTAAATAATGGTGGAATTGTTCCAGCCAAGATTTCAGCGGGGTCAGTTCGGGTGAGTATCCACTTCGTGCCGTCCCAGAATATACGTGTATTTGCATTTGAACTGAGATTTGATAATTCTGTCCAAATTACACTGTCTCGCGAATAACTTGTTCCATATGTCGCACCACCATTTTGTCCCACTAATGCAATATATTGTGCAGTTGTGTCCGTCGTGGATTTGCCAAATGTATATGTAGTTTTGGTAGTAGCTCTTGACACAAGTAAATTCGAACGTATATGTGTCGATAAATCACTTATATACACATCCGATGCCGTATTTCTCGACACAACCTGTCTCGATAATGCCGACCCATCCGACAAACTAAATGTGCTGGCTGGAATACCCGTAATCAACCCATGATATCCGGTTGGACCTATCACACCCACAGCCCCCCGTTCTCCCATCATACCCACCATACCCGTTATACCGGTTTGACCCGTCACACCAGTTAGACCCGTTTGTCCACTATATCCGTATAGGCCAGTATTTCCCATATTTCCAATACTACCTGTCATTCCGGTTGGCCCGGTTATACCTGTTGCACCCGTATTTCCGACACATCCAGTGTATCCTGATATACCTGTCATTCCAGTAGACCCACTCATCCCAGTTCCACCCGTGGGGCCAGTTGAACCCATATATCCTGTATATCCATCAGGGCCAATTACCCCCATTGGGCCAGTCATCCCCGTTGGACCCGTGGGTCCAATATCTCCCGTAGGACCAGTTGCACCGGTGGCAGCATCTCCAGTGGGTCCAATATCTCCCGTGGGACCAGTAGGGCCAATATATCCTATATCTCCCGGAACGCCAATATCTCCGGTGGGACCAGTGGGTCCGGTGATTCCAGTAGGTCCGATGGGTCCGGTTAATCCGGTTATACCATATGGTCCAATATCACCAATATATCCTGTATATCCATCTCCAGTTGGTCCGGTGTGTCCATCCATACCTATGTCACCAACTGCCCCAATGGAACCAGTTGCACCAGTGTGTCCATCTATACCTATGATATCAGATATATCACCGACACAACCAATATCACCAGTTTGTCCGATGTGTCCATTCATTCCAGTGTGTCCAGTATGTCCAATATCACCATCATCCCCCATATCTCCATCTGAACCGACACATCCGTCTGAACCATTTGTCCCCATATCACCATTGTCTCCCATATCTCCATGTGAACCGACATATCCATCATATCCAAATTCACCATCCGGTCCGACACATCCATCTACACCCATATCTCCCACTTGTCCGACACATCCATCTACGCCCAGGTCACCGCCCATGCCTACATCGCCCACTTGTCCGACATATCCATCTATACCTACATAACCAGTAGACCCGGTGATGCCAATATCGCCGATAGTTCCGGTGATTCCCGTAGGGCCAGTGTGTCCATCGATTCCGGCATCGCCAAATGTGCCGGTTGGTCCAGGTGTTCCGGTGATTCCGGTATGGCCGGTGTGTCCAGAGTATCCGGTGTAACCATCGGCTCCGTGGAAGCCGGTGAGGCCGGTTGAGCCGGTGGGTCCGCGAATTCCATATTCACCGGTTTGTCCGGAAATTCCGGCGAAACCTGGCATTCCAGAGGCGCCGAAGGCGCCTCCATGACCCCCAATGGGACCGATAGTAGCCAGATACCCTACATAGCCAGTATATCCAAATTCAGCGGAGTTATCTATCGCATCCGGTCCAAGTATGCCAATATCTCCTATGTGTCCAGTGTGTCCACTTTGTCCAGTATAACCATCCATACCGATATTACCGACACATCCCGTTGCACCAGTTGCTCCCGTGGGACCAACCATGCCAATACCGATACCAGGTGGGCCATCATTGCCGATGTCGCCAGTAAAGCCGGTGCGTCCGGTGGGTCCGACATTGCCAGTTTTACCTATGGGACCGCGGGTATTTCCATTGGGACCGGTGTGTCCAATAACACCATCGGCGGTTGATATGATATATTCAGCTGTTCCAGTGAGTGTTAGTGGATTAACAATAGGTGAATAGGACACATATTGCACAGTTGGGAATGACGAATACAGTTCATTGTTATATACATTTGACACATCAGTGGGATATAAATATGCCGAATATAACCGGACATCATCTATATAACCGTAGAATGTATTATTTGTCCCAGCACCTCCAATATAGTTATATATTCCGTTCATACCGTATGGATTAAACATATTTGTTTGTGTCAAAGTTACGACATTGATACCGTTGATATATACTGTCATTGTGTCATTTGTGTCAATTGATTTGCTGACTTGTTGAACGATGGCGAGATGTGACCATTGATATAATGGTATAGATGTGGACACAATATAAGTTCCAGAATAGGTGGTAATAGCAATATTTCCAGTGTTGCTAACAAATCGAATAGAATAAATACCGGATGAATTGGAAAAGGAAGCAATCCATCGATAATTGTTTTCACTTATACGATAATATGATAATGGATATAACCATAGTGCAAATGTGAAATAATTAAATGATGAAAAAGCAATAGAACTATTCAATATCAAAGCAGCACCAGTTCCATCCGCACAATTTAATGCTGAGTCACCAAATCGGATAACATCAATTTCAACTGAACCCACGGATTGCCCAAAACTTGCATCATATACTGCCGTTCCCGTCGCCAAGTTACCCACACTCATTCCTGACACAGCATAATCAATTGGATAAAAATAAAGTAATGGGTCCGTCATCAAACTCACAGTTGTAGTATACGAATAACCAGTAATACCTTTCGTTACATTACCACCTATTCCAGTCGCACCTGTTCTACCATATATACCTGTAACTCCAGTATAACCAGTGTGTCCACTTTGGCCAGTTCGTCCATTCAAACCATTGTATCCGGTTACCCCCGTTACACCCGTCATACCAGTATTTCCAGTATTTCCCACCGACCCCGCATATCCAGTATATCCAGTGGTTCCTTGAAGTCCACCAGTTAATCCCCGCGCTCCAATACATCCATCATTTCCCGTATATCCCGTCCATCCATCCATCCCTGTTCCCACACCATTATCACCTCGACTACCCCAATGACCAATCGCAGCATCTCCAGTAGGTCCTGTAATACCGGTTGCCCCCGTAGTGCCTGACCGACCAATATTGCCCATCATTCCAGTCGCACCAGTTGGCCCAGTGGCACCAGTTGTTCCCGTGGTGCCACTTCGGCCGATTGGCCCACTGAATCCAGTGCCGCCAGTTTCAGTATTGATAGGACCTGTTATACCAGTGGCTCCAGTAGCTCCACCTATTCCAACAAATCCAATTTCACCCATATTTCCATCTGAACCGACACATCCACGTGTTCCAGGTCGGCCATCCAATCCAGTATTTCCAGTCGAGGAGTTATACGGTCCAGTATCACCCATTTCACCCCGTGGACCAGTCGTGCCAGTTTTTCCAGTTATACCAGTTATTGCACGACTAATACCGACACATCCACGTGTGCCAGTGTGTCCAGTTACACCAGTAATACCAGTTATACCAAATGCACCAATATCACCAATGCATCCGGTCACACCAGTGCGTCCAGTAAGTCCAGTGAGTCCAGTAATACCGCTAACACCATTTCTCAAATCATTACCTATCGCCCCCGTGCATCCACTCATACCAGTCATTGCTGTTATACCAGTTGGACCATAACATCCACTGTTTCCGGTGCGACCCGTATAACCAGTGCGGCCAGTGGTTCCAGTTGCCCCCGTGATATCAATTATTGCACTCCCGACACATCCAGTGGTGCCACTTCGACCAGTTGCACCAGTTAATCCCGTCATGGCATTATCTCCTATATCACCACTACACCCTGTCGACCCACTCCAACCAGTAGGACCAGTATATCCAGTGACACCGGTGTGTCCGAAATGTCCAATATTTCCACTACATCCTGTTGTGCCAGTTTCACCGGTTTCCGCAGTATATCCTGTAGTTCCAGTCCATCCAACCCGGCCAGTAAGTCCGGTTGTGCCGGTTGCACCCGTTAGTGACCCTCCAGTGATACCAGTTTTTCCTATATTTCCAGTCATACCAGTAGGTGCTTCATCACCAATATCACCGGTATGTCCGACACATCCTGTTGTTCCCGAATGGCCGGTTTGGCCAGTCATACCCATATCTCCAGTGTGTCCAGTTGTGCCAGTGTGTCCACTACGGCCAGTAACACCAGTATAGCCAGTTTCACCACTTGGACCAATACATCCATTTGTGCCAGTGTGTCCAGTCGCTCCAGTGGTTCCGGTCATACCCGTCTCACCCATTGACCCAGTCGGACCAGTTCGCCCAGTCTGACCCGTGGCGCCGGAGGCGCCAGTGACACCGGTTTCGCCTGTTTGTCCGGTCGGCCCAGTTCGTCCCATCATTCCCGTAGGTCCAGTATTTCCGGTTTCAGCAGTTCCACCAGTATATCCCGTTCGACCAGTGGCGGCAGTAGGTCCAGTGTGTCCATTTTCGCCCATAGACCCAGTGGCACCCGTAGCACCAGTTCGTCCAGTGGGTCCAGTGGTTCCAGTCATACCAGTTTCACCAGTTTGTCCAGTAGGTCCGGTTTGTCCCGTAGCACCAGTATATCCCGTATGTCCGATGTCACCTATGTCTCCCGTGGCGCCGGAGGCGCCACCAACGCCCGTTGCTCCCGAGTATCCTGTTTGTCCCGTGGCGCCGGAGGCGCCACCAACACCAGTTGCTCCCGAGTAGCCAGTCGCACCCGTCATGCCCGTTTCACCCATACTCCCCGTTGCTCCAGTTCGCCCAGTTCGCCCAGTCGGACCCGAGGCGCCAGAGGCTCCAATATCGCCTACACATCCCGTGGTGCCGGTGGTGCCGGTTTGGCCATCTACACCAATATCGCCCACACAACCCATATTTCCGGTGATGCCCGTTTGGCCAGTTCGTCCCGTGATGCCAGTAGGTCCGGTGTGTCCGGTGTGACCCGTATTTCCAATACTACCTATAGAACCAGTAGGTCCGGTGTGTCCAGTGGGTCCAGTTTGTCCGGTGTGTCCGGTGGTGCCGAATGTCCCGATGCTGCCAGTAATACCTTGTGTTCCAATATCACCCTTTGACCCAGTTGTTCCTGATGTGCCGGTTAGTCCTGTGGTTCCAGTATACATGTAATCTGACACACACCCTGTATTTCCTATGTGTCCACTTATTCCAGTATATCCATCCATTCCACTATCTCCAACACACCCTACTTGCCCCGTCACACCAGTATGTCCGGTCTGTCCCATCGAACCCGTCGGACCAGTGTGTCCAATTACACCCGTTATTCCCGTGGCACCATCAACACCAGTCACTCCCAATATACCTTGTTCACCCATTATACCCATATCACCGACACATCCTGTTGCACCCACTTGCCCCGTCATTCCTGTATGCCCTGTTTGCCCAGTTTGCCCCGTCATCCCAGTAGGTCCAGTTTCGCCAGTTTGACCAGGGTAGCCTTCATCGCCAACACATCCAGTTGCACCGGTGGGGCCAATTTGACCATCATTTCCCGTCATACCAGTAGGTCCAGATTGTCCGCGATTACCTATAGTTCCAGTCGCGCCGTCTGAGCCGGTTGCGCCGGTGTGTCCAATAGTGCTAATGGAACCAGTTGCGCCGGTGTGTCCGATGGTGCCGATGGTGCCATCTGTGCCGGTTATTCCGGTTTGTCCGGTGGAACCTGGGTGTCCAGTGGCGCCTTCGGCGCCACCATCTCCAGTGGGTCCGCGGGTTCCTATATCACCCACATCTCCCGTATGTCCAGTTACACCAGTTTGACCTATATGTCCAGTAGGTGCGACACATCCTGTATATCCGTTGTGTCCATCACTACCGATAGAACCAGTTACACCAGTGTGTCCAGTCTGGCCGGTTTCTCCCCCATTTCCAATAGTTCCTGTCTGGCCAGTTTGTCCCATGTCGCCAATATCGCCGACACATCCGGTTGCACCAGTGGGGCCAGTGGGGCCGAATTGTCCCATGTCGCCGACATTACCGACACATCCGGTTTGACCGATGTGTCCAGTGGGTGCGACACATCCTGTATTTCCATCTATTCCAGTTATACCAGTCTGTCCCATATCTCCATTGACACCCAATGAACCAGTTATACCACTGTGTCCCATATATCCCACTATGCCTGTCGCACCTATTTGTCCATCCGTCCCAGTAGGTCCAGTCATACCTGTGATACCCACATCACCAATATGTCCAGTTACACCAGTGTATCCAACAATACCTGTGTTTCCATCTGAACCGACATATCCAACATTGCCTTCTATACCCACATTACCTATGTGTCCAGTTGGTCCATCCGCTCCCACATCACCAGTATGACCGATGTGTCCATTTGGTCCACTCATCCCAGTTTGGCCGTTCGACCCAGCCGCCCCCACATCTCCCGTTTGACCAGTTGGACCGGTTTGTCCAATACATCCGGTTGCACCCGTTGGACCACCCATTCCCATATCTCCTGTTTGACCAATTTGTCCAGTGTGTCCTATTACCCCACTATCACCAGTTGCTCCAGTGGGTCCTATATCACCGACACATCCTGTTACACCTGTGTGTCCACTTTGACCAATAGAACCTGTAATACCCACAGTTCCTGTATTTCCCTGTTGGCCAGTTATACCACTATATCCATCGGTTCCAGTCACGCCAGTCTGCCCCGTTTGCCCAATTGTCCCCGTGGGTCCAGTTGCTCCGGTTTGCCCATCTGGTCCAGTGGGTCCAGTTTGGCCATCCGGTCCAGTGGGTCCCGTGGGTCCAGTGTGTCCACTTTGGCCAATAGTTCCAGTTTGACCAGTATGACCAGTTGTGCCGGTGGATGCAATCGTTCCTATATAACCGGTATATCCATCAGACCCATTGTCTCCAATAGTTCCAATGTTACCAACCGTTCCTGTGGCACCCATTGACCCTATATATCCTATATCTCCCGTTTGACCCGTATGTCCAGTAGGTGCCACACATCCTGTTGCACCAGTGGGTCCACTTTGTCCATTCGAACCCGTGACACCCGTGTGTCCAATTTGTCCATTAGTGCCGGTTGGTCCAGTTTGACCAATTTGTCCAGTGGGTCCCTGGATTCCATCTGAACCTGTTGCACCCGTATGTCCAGTAGGTGCGACACATCCTGTTGCACCGGTTGGACCACTCTGTCCATTAGTTCCAGTCACACCTGTTTGCCCAATGGAACCATCCGAACCCGTCGCACCTGTTTGTCCACCATTTCCGACACATCCATCAGAACCAGTAATACCTGTTTGTCCCATGTGTCCAGTTGACCCAGTCTGTCCAGTTTGCCCGATGTGTCCATTCGAACCAGTCAGACCCGTTGCCCCACCATTTCCGACACATCCATCAGAACCAGTAATACCTGTTTGTCCAATGTGTCCAGTGGGTCCATCCATTCCGGTGTGTCCAGTTTCACCATTTTGCCCCGCATTGCCGACACATCCTGTTATACCTGTGTGTCCAGACATACCTGTTTGCCCGATGGAGCCATCCGAACCAGTCGCCCCAGTCACACCAGTAACACCATTATTTCCCATTTGACCAATTTGTCCAGTGGGTCCGGTTTGACCAGTTTGACCTATATTACCTACATCTCCAGTAGCTCCGGTCGCCCCCGTTTGGCCTGTTTGGCCAGTATTTCCGACACATCCAGTGATTCCGGTTTGTCCGATGGGACCATCCGACCCAGTTTGGCCAATTTGTCCAGTGTGTCCATTCGTTCCAGTAGTGCCAGTGTGTCCAGTTTGTCCATTGTGTCCATCCGAACCGGTTGCACCCGTTGGCCCACTAATTCCGACACATCCAGTTACACCAGTGTGTCCTGTGGACCCATCCATGCCAGTATTTCCCATTTGGCCATCCATACCAGTTGGGCCAGTATATCCAGTGTGTCCATCCATTCCAATATCACCAGTTGCCCCGGTTTCTCCCGCATTTCCGACACATCCTGTTGCCCCAGTTGGCCCGGTTGCCCCAGTGGCACCCGTTGGCCCATTATCGCCGATGTGTCCAGTTTGACCATCCATGCCAGTGTGTCCGGTGGGTCCATCCATGCCGGTAGGTCCAGTAGCGCCCATTTGACCAACGGAACCAATATCTCCATTATCACCCATATCACCATTGTCACCGGTGTGT
>JACCEB012094668.1_pt1 | contig 16331 bp, 17 predicted proteins | sample 7454761 | NCBI WGS metagenome assembly JACCEB01 (sample SAMN15323454, study PRJNA562643) | freshwater metagenome | isolation source: river surface water | place: USA:Blue River Watershed | collected 2017-08-18 | reverse complement strand
TTCGCGCTGGTGCAGGAGCTCCGCCAGTGGTTCGACGGCCCGATCGCGCTCTCTGGCTCCATCGCCACCGGCGGCGCAGTGCTGGCAGCCCAGGCCATAGGCGCAGACTTCGCCTACATCGGCTCGGCCTTTATCGCCACCCACGAGGCACGCGCCTCCGAGGCCTACAAGCAGGCCATCGTCGACTGCAACAGCGACGACATCGTCTACTCCAACCTCTTTACCGGGGTGCACGGCAACTACCTCAAGCCCTCCATCGTGGCGGCCGGCCTGGACCCAGACCACCTGCCCGAGTCCGACCCGACAAAGATGAACTTCGGCGGCGACGCGGCGAAGGCCTGGAAGGACATCTGGGGCAGCGGCCAGGGCATCGGCGCGGTCAAGTCGGTAACCTCCACCGCCGAACTGGTGGGGCGTCTCAAGCGGGAATACGAAGAGGCGCGTTCGCGTATTTGCGGGGCGCGTTGAGGTTTTCGGTCCGAACCGCGCACCAGACATCTTCCGCCGGCGACAAGCCCCTGCCGCATGCCCGGTGCGTGCCACGCAAAGCGCCAAAGCGCGAAAGATCAAACCGGCCGGTTACGCGCCAGCGGGGGGTTCGCGGCGAAGTAGCGCAGGATGCCACGCAGCAGGGCATCGGCCAGTTGCTCCTGGTACTCGGGGCTGCGCAGGCGCTGTTCTTCTTCCGGGTTGGAGATGAAGGCCGTTTCAACCAGCACGCTCGGAATGTCGGGTGCCTTGAGCACCGCGAAGCCCGCTTGCTCCACCTGCGGCTTGTGCAAGCGCCCGACCTGACCGATCTCGCCAAGCATCGCGCTGCCCAATCGCAAACTGTCCTTGATCTGTGCGGTGGTGCTCATGTCCAGAAGCACCCGCGCCACGTTCGGGTCCTGCGCCTTCACGTTCGCACCGCCGATCAGGTCGGCCTTGTTCTCCTTGTCGGCCATCCAGCGCGCGGCGCTGCTCGAGGCACCCCCCTCGCTCAGTGCGAAGACGCTGGCGCCGCGGGCCGTGGGCGTGAAGAAGGCATCGGCGTGGATGCTCACAAACAGATCGGCCTGAACCCGGCGGGCCTTGTTCACCCGCACGTGCAGGGGCACGAAGAAGTCGGCATCCCGGGTAAGGAAGGCGCGTAAGGGGCTACCGCCCACGCTGGCCTCGTTCAGCCGTTGCTGCAGGCGCTGGGCCACCTGCAGCACCACATCTTTCTCGCGTGTGCCGCCGGGTCCGATGGCGCCCGGGTCCTCGCCACCATGGCCCGGGTCCAGGGCGACGATGATCAGACGGTCGACCTTGGGCGCGGGCGGCGGTGCGGGTATCGGGGCGATACCGGGCTCGCGCTGAGCCTGCCGGGCAATCAACTCGCCCAGGGGGTCGCTGCTCGGCGGGAGCAGCGGTGCGGGTGGGGTCACCGGTCCCATCACAGGACCACGGGCCTGCAGTCGCTCGGCGATCAGCGCCTCAAGCGGGTCGACCGCCCGCGCAGGGTAAAAGTCCAGGACCAGGCGGTTCCTGTACGGCTCCACCGGCGCCAGATTGAAAACCTGGGGCAGGGCCGCTTGCTTGAGGTCGATCACCAGACGCACCGTGCCCGGCTGATACTGCCCGACACGGATGCCGGCGATGTTGGGGTCGTCCGCCCGCACTTTGGCGACCAGCTCGCGCAGTTGGGGCGAAAGCTCGATGCCATCGATGTCGACTGCCAGCCTAGGCGGGTTGGTGATCTGGGTTTGGCGGGTCACCAGATTGGCGTCCGACTCGATGGTGACCCGGCTGTAGTCTGGCGCGGGCCAGATCCGCACCGAGATGATGCCCGCGCCACGCGCGATCTGTTGTCCGCCCAGAAGCAGCACCACGGCGCCTGCCTGAACCAGGTCCCGGCGTCGCAGGCCGGCGCTGGTTTCCAATGTGCCGACCGGGTTGGATGCCAGATGGCGGGAGGCCTGCCGCTTCATCCGCCCTCCATCAGGCGTGCCCCGCGTGGGCTGCCGGCGCTGGCGATGACCTGGCGGCTTTCATCGTCCAGGGTGTCGAGAGTGAGCACCAGGTCGGGCGTGGGCAGCAGGCCGGCGGCCTTGTCGGGCCATTCGGCCAGTTTCAGGCCCGGGCGTGCGAACAGGTCACGAAAGCCGGCATCCTCCCACTCGCGGGGGTCATTGAAGCGGTAGAAGTCGAAGTGCCAGATCGTCAGTGGCGCGGCGCCAACCTGGGCGGGCGGGCCCTCGTGGGGCTCGACCACCGCGTAAGTGGGTGATTTGATTCGGCCCTGTACGCCCAACGCGCGCAGCAGGTGACGCACAAAAGTGGTTTTGCCTGCGCCGAGGTCTCCGCGCAGCTCGATGAACGCGTCACGGATGTCGTCCCGGGTGGCCAGCGCCTGGGCGAAGGCAGCGGTGTCCTCCTCCGAACGCCAGTGGAGCCGGCGAGGCGGCGGCAGGGGGCTTCCTACAATCGGCGGGTGAAATCCGGCAGCAGTCACGGCGAGTTTGACGGTCCTTCCCTGGTCGCAGAGATCGGGCACTGGGCCCATGAGCTCGGATTCTCCCAAATTGGCGTGGCGGGTATCGATCTTTCCTCCGCCGAGCAGGGTCTTCTCGATTGGCTGGCCCGAGGCTTCCACGGCGAGATGGGCTACATGGCCGCGCACGGTCTCAAGCGAGCCCGGCCTGCAGAACTCGTCCCGGGCACGGTCAGCGTGCTCACCGCCCGCATGGACTACCTGCCCCAGGAGAGCGCCGACGACTGGCAGACGCTCGAGTGGCAGCGCCTCGCGCGGCCGGCCGAGGGCGTGGTGTCGCTCTATGCCCGAGGACGGGATTACCACAAGGTGCTGCGCGCGCGCCTGCAGAAGCTGGCCGGTCGCATCGCGGGCCGCGTGGGCCCGCTGGGCCACCGCGTGTTCACCGACTCCGCGCCGGTGCTGGAGGCCGAGCTCGCGGCCCGCAGTGGCCTGGGCTGGCGGGGCAAGCACACCTTGGTGCTGCATCGTGAGGCTGGTTCGATGTTTTTCCTGGGCGAGATCTTTCTGGATCTGGCGCTGCCTGCCACGGCGCCGGTCGAGGCCCATTGCGGCAGTTGCACCGCCTGCATGGACCTGTGTCCCACCGGCGCCATCGTGGGCCCGGGGCAACTGGACGCACGCCGTTGCATTTCTTACCTCACCATCGAGCACCCGGGCCCTATCCCGGAGGATCTGCGGCCCCACATGGGCAACCGCATTTACGGTTGCGACGACTGCCAACTGGCATGCCCCTGGAACAAGTTTGCCCGGCGCAGTCCCTTACCCGATTTCGATCCGCGTGAGGGTTTGGCGGGCAGCACGCTCGCGTCGCTGCTGGCCTGGGACGAGCCGGAGTTCCTGCGCCGCACTGAGGGCAGTGCGATCCGCCGCATTGGCCATGAGCGCTGGCTACGTAATGTGGCGGTAGCGGCCGGCAATGCCCTGCGGCAGTTGGCGCCCGGTACCGAACGCGATATGTTGGCGCGCGCGCTGCAAGCCCGGTCCGGGCACACCAGTGACCTGGTGCAGACGCACGTGGCCTGGGCCCTGGCCCAGGCAGACTGAGCGCGCCAGTTCAGGACAGGGGTTTGAGCAGCCCCAGAGCGAAGGTCAGGCTGACCGCGCCGAGCGCATTGGACAGGGTGACCAGGGCGCCCACCAGCGCGCCGTTGTAGCCCATCTTGCTCGCTAGCAAGTAGCTCGAGGGCGCAGTCGGCATGGCAGAAAACGCCAGCAGGACCCCGGTCTGCAGCGGGTCCAGGCGAAGGAGTCGCGCGATGAGAAAGGCGGCCAGGGGCATCCCCAGGTGCTTGACCAACAGCACCGAGGCGGCCAGGGCTTTGGCCCGGCCCAGGCTGGCGAACTGCATGCCGGCTCCAGCGGCCATCAGGCCCAGGGCAATGGCCGCCTGGCTGATGCGGGTCGCCGCTGGCTCCATCCACCCTGGGAGGGACAGGCCGGCCAGATTTGCTGCCAGGCCCGAGACGGTGGCGATGATCAGCGGATTGCGAACCAGGGCCGCGCCGAAGTGCGTGCCCCCGTGGCGCGCCATTGGCCAGACCGCCGCTACGTTGAACACCGGCACGCAAAATCCGATCAGGAGCGCCACCAGCGCCACTCCGGGGCCGCCCGCCATTCGCTCGACGATGGCCAGGGTGATGTAGCTGTTGAAGCGAAACGCAATCTGCGCGCTGGCGGCATGCTCGCGGATGTCGATATGGCGGCGCAGCCAGGGCAGGCGGGGGATGGCGTAGGCCAGGGCGATGCCGGTGGCCGCCAGTGCCAAGCCGGCGGCGATCATATTCGAGGTTGCGCCCAGGTCCAATGGCTTTCGCACGATGGCCTGGAACAGGAGCACCGGAAAAAGAAAGTAGTAGACCAGCCCATCGACCCGCTGCCACACATCGCGTCCGAGCGCGGTGTAGCGGCATACGAGCCAGCCGATGACGATGAGGGAAAAATCCGGGAACAGCAGCTCGAAGAAATTCACCCGCTGAGGATACCAAGGGGGCGCGGGCCCCACTCAGACCTGCCCTCAGGGGCGCCATGGCGCGCTTTTCTGAGGCCGGCCCTGGCTGGGGCTTTGAATATTCCCTAGCGCTCTGGGGGCCAATCCCCATGGCCCGTCGCTCCGTACGCCGCTAATATGTGCGCCTTTCCACCCACCATCCTCGAGAGGAATGTGATGAAACGCCGCCAATGGTTTGCCCTGTCCCTGTCTGCCTGCGCCCTTTTGGCCACCAGCGCCGGCCCCGCGCTGGCTCAGGCCTATCCGAACAAGCCGGTGCGTCTGGTGGTGCCCTTCGCACCCGGCGGCACCACCGACATCGTGGCGCGGGTCATCTCCGAGCCCCTGGGCAAGGTTCTGGGTCAGAGCGTGATTGTGGAAAACCGGGCAGGCGGCGGTGGCATCGTCGGTGCGGGTGAAACCGCGCGCTCGGCGCCCGATGGTTACGCCTTGGGCGTAGCCACCGTTTCGACCACCGCAGCCAATCCGGCAATCAATCCCAAGACGCCTTACAACCCGCTCACCGACTTCACCCCGATCATCAACATCGCGGCTACGCCCAATGTGATCGCGGTGCACCCGAGCTTCCCGGCCAAGGACCACAAGACCTTCCTCGAAGTTCTCAAAAACAACCCGGGCAAGTACTCCTTCGCGTCTTCCGGCACTGGCGGCATCGGTCACCTGCAGATGGAGCTGTACAAGAGCCTCACCAGCGCCGTCATCTTGCACGTCCCCTATGGCGGCGCCGGTCCGGCCCTCAACGACACGGTGGCTGGCCATGTGCCCATGATCTTCGACAACCTTCCCTCTGCGCTCCCCTTCATCAAGGAGGCCAAGCTGGTCGCCATTGCGGTGGCTGCGCCGCAGCTCCTGTCGGTGCTGCCCGATGTGCCCACCTTCAAGGAGTTAGGCCTGGAGCCGGTCAACCGCATGGCCTACTACGGCATCCTCGGTCCCAAGGGCCTGCCCCGCGATGTGGTCGACAAGGTGCACACCGGCACGATGAGGGCGCTGCAGGACCCCGCGGTGCGCAAGCGCATCGAGGACACGGGCTCCCTGGTGATCGGCAATTCGCCGCAGGAATTCGCCGCCCAGATCGAGGCTGAATTCAAGGTCTACAAGAACGTGGTGGACACCGCCAAGCTCCGCCTCGATTGAGCACCCCCCTGAAAACACGTCTGCCTGCGCGTCCTCTGCATTGAACGCCTGCATCGCAGCGGCCGGTTCAGACGGCGGCACAGACTTCGGCGCAAACGTCGGTCCCGGTGTCGGCACTGCTGCCGACTCCTCGGCGGTGCCCGATCCGGCGGTCGACGTTTTTATCGACGCCCTCTGGCTCGAGGAAGGCTTGGCCCGCAACACCTTGGACGCCTATCGGCGTGACCTGGGGGCCTTCTCCGCCTGGTTGGGGGAGAAGGGTTTAGCCCTCGACGGCGCGGGCGAGCATGACCTGGCGGCCTACTTCGCCGCCCGCCACGCGCAGACCAAGGCCACCTCCGCCAATCGACGCCTGGCGGTCCTGCGGCGCTACTACCGCTGGGCCCTGCGCGAGGGCCGGGTGCGTGTCGACCCAACCCTCAAGACCCCCTCGGCCAAGCGCCCGCTGCGGGTACCCAAGTCGCTTTCGCAAGCCCAGGTCGAGGCGCTGCTGGCCGCGCCCGATGTGGGGAAGCCGCTTGGCCTGCGGGACCGGGCCATGCTTGAGCTGATCTACGCCAGTGGCCTGCGTGTCAGTGAGTTGGTCACGCTCAAGGTGCTCAATCTGAGCCTCTCCGAGAACGTGGTGCGGGTGCTGGGCAAGGGCGGCAAGATGCGTTTGGTGCCGTTCGGGGAGGTGGCGCGCGACTGGCTGGTGCGCTACCTGGAGGAGGCCCGCGCCGATATCCTCGGCGGCCAGCAGACAGAGGACCTGTTCGTCACCGCCCGTGGCACCGGCATGACCCGGGCCATGTTCTGGGTCATCGTCAAGAAGTGTGCACAGCAGGCCCAGATCACCGCGCCGCTATCGCCGCACACACTGCGCCATGCCTTCGCCACGCACCTGCTCAACCACGGTGCAGACCTGCGCGCGGTCCAGATGCTGCTGGGGCACGCAGACATTTCCACCACCACCATCTACACCCACGTGGCGCGTGAGCGGCTCAAGCAGCTGCATGCCAAGCACCATCCGCGGGCCTGAGGCTGGGCTACAGGTCGCCTGCACCGCGCGTGCGGGGCCTGATAACCGTGCAGGAATGCCGCTGTTGCCGGTGTCCCCTGTCAATCCTGCCAGAGCGGCCGCGTTACCCGGGAGCGTTTGGGGCAATCTGCCGACTATGCTCAAACGCTCTTACTTCGACATGAGTGGCTTGCGCGGCCAGCGGCTGCGCAACTTGCTTCAGCAGGGTTCCCAGACCCTGGCGCCCGCAGCCATCCGGGAGAGTGACTGGGACAGCTGGACCTTGCCAGACCAGGGCATCGCCGGGCGAGACGCGCGGCGTCTGGCGCTTGCCATGGAGGTACTGCATGCCTGGGTTTTCTACCTGGCCCGTGCCGCTGACGTGCGCCATGCGCAAGAACGAGTGCCGGTGCTCGAGCTGGCCATTTCCGAAGACACCATTGCCCGCTGCCAGGAACCCGATTTTTCAGAAATGGGCGGGGAGGACTTGCTGATGTTCCCCCACAGTACCTCTTTCGCAGTGTTGCGCACCGCCCAAGGGCCCACCCACTATGCAGGGGTGCCGCACTTCATCGCGATCGTACGCGGTGACCCCGGTTCGCTGGGGCCCGGCATCACCGACGACAACCTGCCGGAGGTGCGGCCCTGGCGACGGCCGCGACCAGAGGGTGCAGGAGGCGCCTAGGCCTGGGTGCCTGGCTCAGGCAGCCAACTCAGCGGGCTACCCCTTATCCCGCCATGTCTGCCAGTGCGCCGATCGCCAAGGCATAGCCGGGCACACCGAAGCCAGCCATCACCGCCTTGGCGGCCAGGGAAATGTAGCTGTGGTGGCGGAAGCTTTCGCGGGCGTGCACATTGGTAATGTGCAGTTCGATCACCAGGGCCCCCGCGCCTTTGATCGCGTCATGCAGCGCGATGCTGGTGTGCGTGTAAGCGCCGGCGTTGAGGATGACACCGGCTGCTTTGCCCTCGGCCTGGGCGCGGCCGGCTTCGTGGATCCAGGTGACCAACTCACCCTCGTGGTTGGTCTGGCGAAAGTCCAAGGCCAGGCCGTGCCGGGCGCAGGCCTCGCGGCACAGGGCCTCGACGTCGCCGAGGGTCTGGGAGCCGTAGACCTGGGGTTCGCGGGTGCCCAGCAGGTTGAGGTTGGGGCCGTTCAGGACGTAGGCGGTTTTCATGGCTGGTGTGCTTGGTTCAATGATTTGCAGCGTTCGCAGGCATCTTCATCCCCGACGCTGGCTGCAGCAGGCAAGTTTGTCGGCGCAAGCGTAGCAGACTCGACAGGCGCGCTGCAGTCGGCGGTCGGCAGCGCAACGGCCCCCGCGGTCTTCAGGGCAGGCTGCGGGCGCAGCGGAAGCCGATGTAGACGACCGCGGTGTCGCGCGGCTTGGATTGCAGATGCTCGCGGTGCATTTGTGCGGGTCCGTACCACCAGGAGCCGCCCCGGGTCGGACGCTCGGACCCCGTACCACCGTGATCTGTCCACTCCCAGACATTGGCCGCCATCTCGTGCAGCCCGTTGACGCCGGCGGGTGTGCTGCCCACCGCTGCATGACCCCGCCCCCGCGAGGTGACTTGGCGCGGCTCTGCGAGGACGGTCGGGGTCATGCCGCATCCTTCGGCGCAGTTGGCGCCTGCCGGGGAGTCGCCGGTGGGGTAGGGATAGCTGCGGCCGGTGACGAAGCCGGCCGGCGGGTTTGGCCGTCTTTCGGTATAGGCCGCTTCCATCCATTCGGCGTCGGTGGGCAGGCGCTTGCCCGCCCACCGGCAGAAAGCTTGGGACTCGTCGAAGCTGAGGTGGACCGCTGGTTCCCGGTCCCTGGCGGGGCGGCCATAGGGCGATTGCCAGGTCCATCCTGCGCGTCGCACCCAGCCGCCTTCGAAAGTAGATCCACCTCCGTCCCGCTCGGCTTGGCTGACGAAGCCAGTGGCTCGGGCGAACTCACGGAACGCGCCAACGGTCACCTCGGTCCGGTCGATTTCGAAGCGGCCAATGGCTTGCATGCCCGAGTCGGCGCGGGCTGGGGCTTGCGGCGCGGCTAAGACGGGGCTGGCGCACAAGCAAGCCATGGTGAGGGCGAGCGTGGTGGGCAGGCGGCGATGCATGCGGCAGGTTCCTTGTGCGGATGTGGCTGTGGGCGACTCAGGCCGCAATGTAGCCGCGCCCGCAAGGCCCCAGCCAGTGTGGGGCTCAACCCAGGGGGCAGCCCATTCATGCGCCGTAAGTGGCCTGCAGCCGTTGCCGCAGGTGCTCGGCGGCGGTGATGGGCGGGTGATGGGGCGCCTGTCCGACGGGGACGCAGCCGGGCAGGGCGCTGACCAGCGCGTCGGGGTTGGGATCAAGGAAGAAGGCGATGGAGTGCCGCAGGCGCGGCGGCGTGCCGACCCGGTGCGGGGTGGACAGGTACAGGTCGTTCGACCAGCGCATCAGGCAATCGCCGATGTTGCACATGAAGGCGCCGGGCAGGTGCGGCGCGTCGATCCAGCGGCCGTCCCGGCTTTGCACCTGCAAGCCCGGCACGCCGTCGGTGGCCAGCAGGGTGACGTTGCCGTAGTCGGTGTGGGTGCCGGCACCTGCTTGGGCGGCGCTGTGTGTCCCCGAAAGGGTTGCCGTGGCCGGCGGGTAGCGTAGGAAGCGCAGCGTTGCCATCGGCTGGTCGAGTTTGTCGTCGAAGAAGTCCTCGGCCAGGCCCAGGTCCAGGGCGAAGGCCCGGTGCAGTCGCCGGCCGACCGCCAGCACCGCGTCGAAATAGGCCTGCACCGGCGCTTGCCAGCCCGCGATCGGCGGCCAGAGGTTGGCGGGGCGGTCCGGCGCGCCGTCCCAGACCAGGTTGTAGGCCTCCTTCAGGTCGGGAGCGGCCTTCTCGTCGAGTGACTCGACGCCCAGGGCGACATAGCCCCGGTTGTGACCATGGCGACGGATGGACAGGGCCTCCTTGGTTTCGCTGTCCAGGTCGAACAGGCGCCGCCCGGCCTCGAAGGCCTGCTGCATCTGTGTGGCCGAGATACCGTGACCTGTGATGGCGAAAAAGCCGATGTCCCGGCACGCCGCGCCGACCGCCTGTGCAACCGCCCGCCTGGCGGTGATGTCGGCACCAGACAGGGCGGCGATGTCGATCAGGGGAATCGCCTCGGGCGGCATGTCTCGAAATGCGTTAGGCGTCTGCGTGTTCATGTTGCAGGTGCGAGTGTCTTGGCCGCGGTGTTCTCGGCCAGCAAAAAGGCGAGCTCCTCGTCCGAGAAGCCAGCGCGCCGGCGGGCGGCGGCGTTGAAGGGCGGGTGCAGCCGGGGCGCGGCATAGCGCACCACCAGCGCGGGGTAATGGGCCACCGGGTCCAGGCCCTCGCGGGCACAGAGCCAGCGGTACCAGTGGTTGCCGATGGCCACGTGGCCAACCTCGTCGCGCAGGATGATGTCCAGCACCGCGACGGCCTCGAGCGCCAGCGGCGTGCCGACGGCCCGCAGCTTGTCCTGGATCTGGGGTGTCGCGTCCAGGCCGCGCGCCTCCAAGGTGCGCGGTACCAGTGCCATGCGGGCGACGATATCGTCCTGAGTGCGCAGGCACATGGTCCAGAGGTTGTCGTGGGCGTCGAAGTCGCCATAGGCATGGCCTAACTTTCGCAGCAGTTCGGCGAGCAGGCCATGGTGGTAGGCCTCCTCGGACGCGACCCGCACCCAGTCGTGGTGAAAGGCGGGCGGCATGCCGTTAAACCGCCAGGCTGCGTCGAGCGCCAGGTTGATCGCGTTGAACTCGATATGCGCAATGGCATGCAGCAGGGCCGCCAGGCCCTCAGGCTTGTGCGGGGACCGACGCGGCACCTTGGCCGGGTGCACCAGGCCTGGACGGACTGGGCGGCCGGGCAACTCGCCCTGGCAGGTGGGCCGGTCTTGGGCGATCGACAGCCGAGGGGCGGACGCACCCGCCAGCCCCGAGGGTGCGGGCGCCACGGCCTTCCCGCTTGGGTCGGCCAGCGGCGCCTGGTCTGGCCCGGTGCTGGCGTGCAGGGCCTGCGCCAGGGCGCACTTGGTCGCCGGGTCGGGCTCGAGCAGGGCCGCCAAGGCCAGGGCGCGCAGTTCAGGCATCGCCCATGATTGTGTCACGCAGTCCTGGCGCGGCAGGCGGTGGGCGAACGGCCCGCAAGCAGCCGGCGTCTTGTCGCACAAAGGCCAGCCGGGGCGAGCCTGCCTACAATTGGCGTCAGATCTTTGAGTCTCCCATCTTCGAAGGCAACAGCATGGCTCTCTACGAACTCGACGGAAAATCGCCCCGGCTTGGCAGCGGCGCCTGGGTGGCCGACAGCGCTGATGTGGTGGGCGATGTGGAACTGGGCGACAACGCCAGCGTCTGGTTCGGTGTGGTGATCCGAGGTGACAACGAGACCATCCGCATCGGAAAGGGCAGCAATGTGCAAGACCTGTCGGTGCTGCACTCCGACCACGGCAAGCCGCTTTCCATAGGCAACAACGTCACGCTGGGCCATCAGGTCATGGTGCACGGTTGCACCATCGGAGACAACAGCCTGATCGGCATAGGATCTGTCGTCCTCAACGGCGCGATCATCGGCCGCAACTGCATCGTTGGTGCGGGCAGCGTTGTTACGGAGGGCAAGGAATTCCCCGACAACTCCCTCATCATTGGCAGCCCTGCCAAAGTGGTCCGCACGCTGGACGATGCGGCCGCTGCACGGCTGGCGGCCAGTGCAGAGAACTACGTCGCCAACAGTCGCCGTTTCGCCCGCGGGTTGAAGAAGGTCGGCTGACAGGGCCATAGGGCCTTGCCTGCCTTGCCCAGTCTGGCCTATTCGCCTGATCCCACGCCCGATCCCACGCCTGATCGCACGCGCCTGACCCCACGCGCCTATTTGCCGGACATCCCAGTGAGCGAGCTCCACAAGTTTCTTTTCGACGGTCTACCGGTGCGCGGCATCATCGTTCGCCTCACCGATGCTTGGACCGAGGTACTGCAGCGTCGGCAGCGTAATACCAGCACCGGGCCCTGGGCGCCCGAAGTGGCCGAGTTGATGGGGCAGATGGCTGCAGCAGGCGCCCTGATGCAGTCCAACATCAAGTTCAACGGCGCGCTGGTCTTGCAGATCTTCGGCGATGGCCCGGTCAAGGTCGCGGTTGCCGAGGTGCAGCCCGATCTGTCCCTGCGCGCCACCGCCAAGGTGGTGGGTGAGGTGCTCGCCGGTGCCCGCTTGCCGCAAATGGTCAACGTCGGTAACCAGGGCCGCTGCGCCATCACCCTGGACCCGCGCGACAAGTTCCCCGGCCAGCAGCCTTATCAGGGTGTGGTGCCTCTGCATGGGGACCGCATGGAAAAGCTCGAACGCCTGTCTGAGGTGCTCGAGCACTACATGCTGCAGTCTGAGCAACTCGACACCAAGCTGATTCTGGCCGCCGACGAGAAAGTGGCGGCAGGCCTGTTGATCCAGCGGCTGCCTGTGGAGGGAGAGGGCAACCTGGCCGGTTCTTTCGTGAGCAGCGCCAACGAGGATGCGATTGGCGTCAACGAGGACTACAACCGCATTGCGACCCTGGCGGCCAGCCTGACCGCCCAGGAGCTGCTCGAGCTCGATGTCGACACCGTGCTGCGTCGCCTGTTCTGGGAAGAAAAGGTCTTGCGCTTCGCGCCCCAGACGCCGCGCTTTGCCTGCAGCTGCAGTCGCGACCGGGTCTCGAGCATGATCCGCAGCCTCGGACAGCAAGAGGCCGAGGACATCCTGGCCGAACGCGGCGACATCGAGGTTGGTTGTGATTTTTGCGGCCACCAGTACCGCTTTGATGTCGTCGACGCCGCCCGCCTGTTCACCTCGCCGGGCGATCAGCCACCGGTCCCTCGGGCGGTGCAGTAGTCACTCGGCCTGCCACCCACGCCGTTCGGGTTTCCAGTCGTCGCCGTCAGCCGCCACCTTCTGTCGCTGCAGCTGGTGGCCGCACAGAGTGGGCTGAGTGGGCCCACTGAGTCGCTCGACTTAGGCCCCGCACTCAGTCCCTTGGCAGCCCGGTAAAGAGCCGGTGTTCGCAAGCAGCATCACCGCATTTTTCGCAGTTGGCCGCCAGTCGCTGCCAGCGGCCGACCTCGGCCTCGCTCACAGCTGCTGCCCAGGCCCAGGGCGCCACCTCCGCCAGCGCCTGTAGCGCATTCTGGGTTCGCTGCGCCCCCTGGCCGTAGACCACACGCCACCCCAGGCCAGCGGCTTGCAGGGCCTGGCGCAGACGGGCATCTTCAGCGGCTTGCTGGTCAGGAAGCGCGCCCGGCGCGACGAGGTCCAGTCCCGTGAGCAGGATCAGGTCGGGCGCACTGGCGCTGATGTTGGACGCGGGGGAGATGGCCAGCAGAGGCTGTCCCTGCGAGGACAGCGCACCCTCGGTCACAAGGGGCTGAGGGCGGGTGCTCGCCAGTGATGACAACAATTCGGCAACCAATCGGCTGCGGCCCGTGCGAGCCGCCCCGAACACCGCAATGCAAAGAGGCGCGCGGTCGCTCAATTCGTGGGGCGGGAGGCAGCCGTGCCGCGGGCGGTCTGGCCGGCCGGCAGGGTCACCTGCACATAGACCTCATTGGGCTTGACCATGCCCAACTCGGTGCGGGCCTTTTCCTCGACCATTTCCAGGCCCTCGCGCAGGTCGCGGACTTCATTGGCCATCCGCTCGTTGGCCTGGCGGGCCAGCAGGTTCGCGGCCTTCTGGCCTTCTAGTTTGCGCACCATGCCGGTCACGTCGCCGACGCTGCCACGGCCAAACCAGATCTGCGCGTGCAGCACGATCAGCAGCGCGATCAGCAGGCCGGGGACGATGCGGGCAGACATGGCTGGCGTGGAATTTAACCCGAAATGATTGTCAGGTCGACTAGGGTGGGTCGGTCTCAGCGCAGGTTGTAGAACGCGGCGCGCCCGGGGTAGCTGGCCACCTCGCCCAGGTCTTCTTCGATGCGCAGAAGCTGGTTGTACTTGGCCATGCGGTCCGAGCGCGAGAGCGAGCCGGTCTTGATCTGGCCGGCGTTGGTGCCCACCGCGATGTCGGCGATGGTGCTGTCCTCGGTTTCTCCCGAGCGGTGGCTGATGACAGCGGTGTAGTTGGCGCGCTTGGCCATCTCGATGGCGGCGAAGGTCTCGGTGAGCGTCCCGATCTGGTTGATCTTGATCAGGATCGAGTTGGCGATCTGCTTCTCGATGCCCTCCTGCAGGATCTTGGTGTTGGTGACGAACAGGTCGTCGCCCACCAGCTGCACCTTCTTGCCCAGGCGCTCGGTGAGGGTCTTCCAGCCGTCCCAGTCGCCTTCGGCCATGCCGTCTTCGATGCTGATGATCGGGTACTTGTCGGCCCAGGTGGCGAGGATGTCGGTCCACTCGGCGGCGGCGAGCACCTGGCCCTCGGCCTCCACGTGGTACTTGCCTTCTTTGTAGAACTCGCTGGCGGCGCAGTCCAGGCCCAGGGCGATGTCCTCGCCGGGGCGGTAGCCGGCAGCCTCGATGGCCTGCAGGATCATTTGCAGCGCGGCTTCGTGGTTGGCCACGTTGGGGGCGAAGCCGCCCTCGTCACCGACGGCAACACTCATGCCTTTGTCGTGGATGATTTTCTTCAGAGCGTGGAACACTTCCGCGCCCTGGCGCAGGGCCTCGCGAAAGCTCGGTGCGCCCACGGGGATGATCATCAGCTCCTGCAGGTCCAGGTTGTTGTTGGCGTGTGCGCCGCCGTTGATCACGTTCATCATCGGCACCGGCATCTGCGTCGCGCCCATGCCACCGAAGTAGCGGTACAGCGGCAGGCCCGACTCCTCGGCCGCAGCGCGGGCCACCGCCATCGAGACGGCCAGCGTCGCGTTGGCGCCCAGGCGGCTTTTGTTCTCAGTGCCGTCCAGGTCAATCAAGGTCTTGTCCAGGAAGGCCTGCTCAGTGGCATCCAGGCCCAGCACCGCCTCGGAGATTTCGGTGTTGACATGCTCGACGGCCTTGAGCACGCCCTTGCCCAGGTAGCGGGCCTTGTCGCCGTCACGCAGCTCGATGGCTTCGCGCGAGCCGGTGGAGGCGCCCGAGGGTACCGCCGCGCGTCCCATGGTGCCCGATTCGAGCAGCACGTCGCATTCGACGGTGGGGTTGCCGCGCGAGTCAAGGATTTCGCGGCCGACGATGTCAACGATGGCACTCATGAGGAATCTTTCCGGGAAGTTATGGAATATTGAAAAAAGGGGGTGAGCGCCGCTTCAGTCGAAGTGGTTTTCGAGAAAGCCGTTCTTCTTGGTCACCGCGTCTAGCGCTACCAAGGTCTCGAGCAGGGCTTTCATGTGTTTGAGGGGGACCGCATTGGGCCCGTCGCACAGGGCGCGTGCGGGGTCCGGGTGCGTCTCCATGAATACACCGGCCACGCCGGTGGCGATTGCCGCGCGGGCGAGCACGGGCACGAACTCGCGCGCGCCGCCGCTGCTGGTGCCCAGACCACCAGGCAGCTGCACGCTGTGAGTGGCGTCGAACACCACCGGGGCCTCGGTGTCGCGCATGATGGCCAGTGAGCGCATGTCAGAGACGAGGTTGTTGTAGCCGAAGCTCACGCCGCGCTCGCAGGCCATGAACGCATCGGTGGGTAAGCCCGCTTCCTGCGCGGCGGCACGGGCCTTGGCGATCACGTTCTTCATGTCGCCCGGGGCCATGAACTGGCCCTTCTTGATGTTCACCGGCTTGCCACTGCGGGCCACCGCCTTGATGAAGTCGGTCTGCCGCGCCAGCAGGGCTGGGGTTTGCAGCACGTCGACCACCTGAGCCACCTGTGCCACTTCGTCTTCGCGGTGAACGTCGGTCAGGACCGGCACGCCGATCTCCCGACGCACCTTGGCCAGGATCTCCAGGCCCTTTTCCATGCCCAAGCCGCGAAAGCCTGCGTCGCTGGTCCGGTTGGCCTTGTCAAAGCTGCTTTTGAAGATGAAGGGGATGCCCAGCGAGGCGGTGATTTCCTTGAGCTGCCCTGCGGTGTCCATCTGCAGCTGCTCGCTCTCGACCACACAGGGCCCGGCGATCAGGAAGAAGGGCTTGTCCAGACCGACGTCGAATCCACAAAGTTTCATGACAGGCGATGCTGCACGTGCGGCTCAGGCCACGGCCTTGAGCTTGGCGCCCGAGCCCTGGTGATCGACGGCCGCCTTGACGAAGGCGTTGAACAGCGGGTGACCGTCCCAGGGGGTGGACTTGAACTCGGGGTGGAACTGCACGCCCATGAACCAGGGGTGCTTATCCTGGGGCAACTCGACGATCTCGGTAAGTTGTTCCCGTTGTGTGAGCGCGGAGATCACCAGGCCTGCCTGGCGCAGGGTGTCCAGGTAGTCGACGTTGGCTTCATAGCGGTGGCGGTGGCGCTCGGTGACCACGTCGCCGTAGATCTTGTGCGCCAGCGTGCCCTTGGCGACGTCCGAGCTTTGCGCACCCAGGCGCATGGTGCCGCCCAGGTCGGAGTTGGCGCTGCGGGTCTTGACGGTGCCGTCGGCGTCTTTCCACTCAGTGATGAGGGCGATGACCGGGTGCGGCGACGCAGGCTCGAACTCGGTGCTGTTGGCGTCTTCGAGACCGGCCACATGGCGGGCGTACTCGATGGTGGCCACCTGCATGCCCAGACAGATGCCCAGATAGGGGACCTTGTTCTCGCGCGCGAAGCGGGCGGCGGTGATCTTGCCC
>JACCEB012092013.1_pt1 | contig 16333 bp, 15 predicted proteins | sample 7454761 | NCBI WGS metagenome assembly JACCEB01 (sample SAMN15323454, study PRJNA562643) | freshwater metagenome | isolation source: river surface water | place: USA:Blue River Watershed | collected 2017-08-18 | reverse complement strand
GATCGACAATCGGACCGTAAGAAATTTGACCAAGAGCAATTCCGATAAAATAACTCGTCAAAGACAGCTGAACCATTCTCTCGCTTGCTTCAAATTCAGCGCCGATTGCGTTAAAAGCCGGCAAATAAATATCGATTGTTAGCGGTCCAATTCCAATGATTCCTCCCAGAATTAAAATGAATGAGACCAGGTCTTTTCTAGTTTGAGGGCGTTGCATCAGATCAGCTTCACATTGCCGTAATCAACGTCACGGTGATATTTTTTCTTGGTAAAGGCCAAGATCAAACCAAAGCAAATTGACATCGAAATCATTGAAGAGCCGCCGTAGCTGATAAAAGGCAAAGTCATTCCTTTTGTCGGCAATAATTTCATGCTAACGCCAATATTGACCAGCATTTGCATCGTAAATTGCATCATCAACCCGCAGAGCGCCAGATATGAAAACAAATCTTCTTCTTCCATCGCGTGCTTAACAATTCGGGTGATGAAATAAGCCAAAACCAGCAACAAAATTATGCAGGACAAAACGCCAAATTCCTCGGCAACAACCGCAAAAATAAAGTCGGTATGGGCATCGGGAATATATTTTTTGACCACGCCATTTCCTGGGCCGGTTCCAAAAAATGATCCGTTAATAAAAGCATCGATTGAACGCTCAACTTGGTAATTTTTTTCACCCGAATCCAAGAATCGATTAATTCGATCTTCAACGTGAGGAAAGACCAAATAAGCACCGATTCCGCCAATTACCGCCAGAACTCCTAAAACCCCGATTAAAAACATCGGCAAGCCATACAAAAAAAGTTGGGCGAGCCACAAAACAGCGAAAGTTAAAGTCATTCCAAAATCAGGCTGCAGTAGCAAAAAACAGACAATTACAAAAAAAAGCGCCGCCGAAACTCCATATTTTATTTGCCATTTTTGCGTCGAAAAACGCTGCAAAAAATAAGCGTTGACGATGATAAAAAATGTTTTGGCAAATTCAGATGGCTGCATCGTAAATCCAAGAATCGAAACCCATCTTCTCGCCCCCTTAATCTCGACGCCCTTAACCAACACCAGAATCAGAAATAACACCGAAATTGCCAAACCAACGATTCCCAAAATCTTAATTTTATCGTTATTCATCAGCGAAATCGCCACCAAGAGCGACAAGGCAATAACCGCAAAAAAAAGCTGTTTTTTTAGAAAGAAAAACTTTTCGACATCGATTCTTTTTGCAATCGACGGACTTGCGCTCGCAATCATCACCAAACCAAAAAACATGATGCCGATAATTAGAAAAAAATTCGGCTTATCGATGTCAATCCACCACTTCTTTGCAAAATTCAAATAGCGACGATCAAAGATTGTTTCAGTCATTAATTTTTGATTTTAGATTTTGGACTCGGCGCCTATTTTCAAATCAAAAATCTAAAATCAAAAAACTAAAATGACCTCTTCAAACAAAATGTGGGGCGGCAGATTCGACGCTAAGCCGTCCGATTTGATGCAAGAAATTAATCAATCAATCACCTTCGACAAAAGACTGTTTAAGCAAGATATTAAAGGCTCAACGGCACACGCAAAGATGTTAGCCAAAGTTGGCATTCTTACCAAAACCGAATCTGAAAAAATCATCAACGGCCTAAAAAAGATCGAAAAAGAAATCGAAGGCGGAAAATTTAATTTCAAAATCGAGCTCGAAGATATTCACATGAATATTGAATCGCGCCTCAAAGAAATTATCGGCGATGTCGCCGGCAAGCTTCACACTGCTCGCTCGAGAAATGATCAAGTTGCAACTGATTTTAGGCTTTTTGTTCGCGACGAGATTGATGAGGTTTTAACGCTAATAAATTCTTTGCAGAAAAATTTACTCAAAAAAGCCGAGGAAAATTTTGGAGTAATTCTTCCTGGATTCACTCATTTGCAAGTCGCGCAGCCCGTTCTTTTTTCACATCATTTGTTGGCTTATTTTGAAATGTTCAAACGCGACTCTTCACGTTTGGCCGACCTCCGCAAACGCATGAATGAATGTCCGCTCGGCGCATGCGCCATGGCCGGAACTTCTTTTCCGATTGATCGCAATTTTACCGCTCAAGAACTTGGATTTGACCGCCCAACCGCAAACTCAATGGACACGGTTTCTGATCGCGATTTCGCAATCGAATATCTTTTTTGTTTGTCGTTGATTGCCACTCACCTTTCCAGATTTGCCGAAGAAATCGTCATTTGGATGAGCAAAGGTTTCGAATTTATTAAACTTTCTGACGCCTTCACTTCTGGATCATCGATCATGCCGCAGAAAAAAAATCCAGACGCGGCTGAATTGGTGCGCGGAAAATCTGGCCGAATTTTTGGCTCGATGATTTCGCTGCTAACCGTTATCAAAGGCCTGACCCTGACTTATTCGAAAGACATGCAAGAAGACAAGGAGCCGGTTTTTGACGCCAGCGATAATGCCAAACTTTGTCTGCGCGCAATGGCTGGAATGGTTAAAGACATGAAAGTCAATGAGGTGCAAATGCGCAAAATGGCTGGCAGCGGCTATTCAACTGCAACCGACCTGGCTGACTGGCTGGTTAAAAACTTAAAAATGCCTTTCCGCGAGGCGCATCATGTAACTGGTTCAATCGTCAAATTGGCCGAATCAAAAGGGCTTGATTTGCATGAACTTAAACTGGCCGAAATGCAAAAAATCGAGAGCAGAATTTCTGCAAAAATCTTTGATGTTCTTTCGGTTGAAAACTCGGTTTCAAGCCGCATCAGTATTGGCGGAACTTCAGAATCACGAGTTAAAGAAGAGATTAACAAAGCAAAAAAACTTCTCGGAAAAATTTCATGAAAAAAATCTCATCTTTACTGATAATTTCACTGCTAATCCTTGGTTCTTGCGGCAAAAAAGGCCCTTTGACTTATCCAGGCGAGCAAAAACGTCAGAAATTTGACAAAATATCTGATGAAAATGAGTGATTTGCTTGGCTTCGAACAAATTGAAAAACAGCTTTTTGATGCTTTTTCAAAAGGAAAATTGCCCCACGCGCTAATAATTTCTGGCAAAAAAGGTAGCGGCAAAGCCAGTTTTTCGAAGAATTTTGCCTTCAAAATCACCAACTCAAATCCTGATATTTTGGTAATCGAAAAGGATGACGAAAAAAGGGAAATCACCGTCGATAAAATCCGCAACATCAAAGATTTTGTTAATCAAACTTCAGCGATTTCCAAGGAAAAATTTATCATTATTGATTCCGCCTGCGAGCTTAACAAATCTGGATCAAACGCACTTTTGAAAATTCTCGAAGAACCTCAAAAAGATAATTTTCTGATCCTGATTGCCCACAATATTAATCGAGTTTTGCCAACAATTCGCTCGCGCTGCCAAACTTTTAAAAACAATGATTTGAGTCGCGATCAATTCGCCAAAATAATTAAAAATAACGTCGATTTTTTATCAGAAATTTGCGATCAATCTCCAGCGCAAGCAATCAATTCTGGAGCCGAGTTAGCAAGATTTTATGAATTATTTTTACGCTCAATTCTCAACCAAAAATTAAACGAAGAACTTCTCAAAAAAGCCGCCGAAAAAACCTACGATTTCTCAATAATCGAAAGGTCTTGCGAGTTTTTTTTCTGCAGAATGATTAAATTTTTGAGTAGAGACGAATTCAGATTTTTCTTCGAGGAAGAGAAAGTTTTTTTGACGATAAAACCAAAATTTAGCGCCGAGGAACTTTTTCAAACCGCCGACGAATCAATGATTTTACTGCACAAAACAACTTCGCTTTATCTCGATAAGAAAATCACTTTGCTTAACATTTTTAATAAAATTTGCCGTGACTAAGCTATTTAAAAGCATTGGCCTAATGAGTGGCACCTCAATGGACGGAATTGATCTGGCACTTATTGAAAGTGACGGCGAAAAAATTGTAAAACAGCACGGATTTATTGGGTCGGAATATAGCCAAGATTTCAAATCACGACTTCGTTCGATAATTTACAGCAATCAATCGGCGACAAAAATTAAGGAAGTTGAAAATGAACTAACTTTCCTTCACATCGATTTAGTTCACCAATTTCTCAATCAACACCAAATTAAACCTTCGGAAATCGACGTAATTGGCTTTCATGGCCACACAATTGCGCACAATCCGCAAAAACTTATTACCTGGCAAATTGGCAATGCTCATCTTTTAGCCGAAAAAACTGGAATTGATGTCATTGCCGATTTCCGCTCGCGCGACATCATTCTTGGCGGCCAAGGCGCGCCACTGGTGCCGATTTACCATTATTCGCTCTTTTCAAAACAATCGAAACCAACCGCCACTCTCAATATTGGCGGCATTTCGAACATAACTTATTTTGACTTGGATGAATCATCGATCAGGGCTTTTGACGTTTGTTTTGGCAACGCACCATTTGATGATTTAATGAAAGAAAGATTTGCAGTCGATTTTGATAAAAATGGTCAACTTAGTATTAGCGGCAAAGCCGATAAATTGCTGGCCGAGAAGATTTTGGAAGACGAAATTTTTCACAAAAAACCACCAAAATCATTTAGTCGAGACGATTTTGTAAGAAGCCTCGAACCAATTAAAAATCTTAAATCAGAAGATGCTCTTGCAACTTACGCCTACATGCATGCAAGGGTTATTGATATTAACCTGAATTTCTTACCTAAAAAACCAAAGGAGATTTTCATTTGCGGCGGCGGCAGAAAAAATTTGGCGATAATTAATCAAATGAAAGAGGTGATGGGCGACATCAAAATTATGGCCACTGAGGAAATTGGGATTAATGGCGACTCGGTCGAAGGCGAGGCATTTGCTTTCTTGGCAATTCGTTCGCTGCGAAACCTGCCAATAAGTTTTCCGTTCACCACCGGCGTTGAGAATGAATCTTGCGGCGGAGTTTTGTTCAAAAAATTAGGCACTATTAGCTAACAGCGTCTAGAGCTTCTTCGAAATCGCGATTGCGCCCTTGGTAACAATTTTGATCAGGCTGGTTAAAGGTCTAAAATAGGCGATTTTTGCCGCATCATTTTCATAACCAATATCGCGATGCTCGATTTCCTCGTCGCGAAATTTTCTAATTTTTTGCGAAAGCTCGCTCTCCTCCCCAAGATTTTCTAACTGAGATTGATAATGCTCGTCAATCACCTCTTCCACCGCAGTGGTGCAAGCCATCGCCGCCCTTTTATCAACGAGAGCCGTCAAAAATCCCATGGCAAAGCCGCCAATCATCCACGCCGGCTGCATTATTGTTGGTCTAACTTTCAGCTCTCTCACCTGATTATCAAAATATTCGAAATGCTCATCTTCTTGCTTTTTCATATGCTGAACCAGCTTCACCGTTTCAAAATCTTTTTTAAGTTTTAAGGCGGCAATTTGTCCTGCATAAATCACCTTTGCGCCATATTCTCCGGCATGATCAACGCGGATAATTTCTTGAAGATTTTTTTGATTAGTTTTGTTGGTCATCATTTTGAAATACGATTTTAAAAAAATTGAAGACGAGCTCTAGAGCTACTTAATCCCCAAAATTTTGTGAGTTTGTAGCGACAGAAAAAAACCGCGCTCAAGACAAAGATCGGCGGCATATTTTAAGTTTTCTCGATTTTTATTCTCATCATATTCGTCCATCGGCTGCAGGTAAACTGGCGCAGCGGTTTCAGATTGGCCGACATCAACAACGTCACGATAATTTTCGTTCGATTTGGATAAAATAAACTTGAAGGCATTAATGCGCGAAATCAGATCTGGCCTGATTTGGTGATACTTGCCAGCGGTTACTTTTGGCGAACAAATGATTTTTACCTCTGGATTCAACTCGCGAAAAATTGTCCCGTTGGTTTCGATTTGAACTAAAAATCCCAACTTCACCAACTCATCACAAAGCCGCTCTATCGGCTGACGCATTGGCTCGCCGCCAGTAATCACTACTAACTTTTTGGCAAATTTTTTTACTTCAGAAAGAATCTCCGAAAGCGAAAATTTTTTATAAGATTCAAATTCGGTGTCGCAAAATTCACATGCGAGGTTACAACCGCCGAGTCGAATAAAGGTTGCAGGTTGGCCAACGTAAGGACCTTCGCCCTGGAGGGTTGGAAAAATTTCCTGCACGTCAAGATTCTCACCGGAATGATTCTCCGGTTTTAACTTTTTGTTTTTACCAAACATGGCTTCAATGGCTCCAATTCTAGGTTTTACGCTGCTTTTGCTGATCTTTTCGATCGGTGTTTTTTTGCCGTTTTTTAATTTTTTTACCAGCAGAAATAAAAATCATTCGCTGATCGAACTCGAAAAAATCTCGCGCAATCTTGTCGCGGCAATCCTGATGGCATCAGTGATGACGCAGCTTTGCCTGATTTATTCTTTCATCATTTCTGATTATTCGGTAATTAATGTTTACAAAAACTCGCATCATCTCAAGCCGCTGATTTACAAGATCGCCGGCTCGTGGGGCAATCACGAAGGCTCGATGCTACTACTAATCACCTCGCTCAGCGCCTACACCCTTGCCTTCTCGCTATTTAGCAAAATCGAAGCAAAACAAAAACTAATCATCATCTCTTCGCAGGCGCTGATTATCACGCTCTTCGCCGCTTTCACCGCCTTCACTTCCAATCCTTTTGAACGACTTTTTCCGGCGCCAGAAATCGGCATGGGCTTAAATCCGCTTCTGCAAGATATTGGCCTGGCGCTACACCCGCCAATGCTTTACACTGGTTATCTTGGATTTTCTTTGATTTTTTCTTTCGCGATTTCCGGACTTCTTTGCGAAAAAATCGACGCTGATTTTTCTAATCGAATAAAGCCGTGGCTTTATTTTTCGTACGGATTTTTAACTCTCGGCATCGGCCTTGGCGCTTGGTGGGCTTATCGCGAACTCGGTTGGGGCGGATATTGGTTTTGGGATCCGGTTGAGAATGTTTCGTTAATGCCGTGGTTGATCGCCACCGCTTTGCTGCACTCAATCAAGCTGATTGAAAAAAAGCAGATTTATCGCAGCTGGACTGCATTTTTGGCGATTCTGAGTTTCATCCTTTGTTTGCTCGGAATCTTTTTAACTCGTTCGGGCGTTTTGACTTCAGTTCATTCTTTTGCGATTGATGCCGAGCGCGGATTTTTTGTGATCGCTTTAATCATCGCCATCGGCGGCTCGGCAATGTTGATTTTTGGCGCAAAAATGAATCGCCTAAAATCATCGCCGACGAAACTTCTTCGTCACGAAAAGCTGATTTTGGCCAATAACTACTTTTTACTGATCGCTCTTTTTGTGGTCTTGCTTGGCACAACCTATCCAATTCTTCTGCGCGGCCTTAGCAACGAGTTCATTTCAATCGGCGCCAACTACTACAACGACATCTTCAAAATCATGATTATCCCTTATTTGGGGCTAATGATTTACTCGACAAAATCGACCAAATTTACACCAAAAAATATCTCTCACCTCGCGTTTTTACTAATCATAGTCGGCATCGCCACATCGTCATATTTTGGCACCACTAAAGAGCTTAGCTTGAAGGAAGGCGAATCTTTCGAGCTCGGAATTTATCAAATAAATTTCGACAAAACTGATTACGCCGCTGGCAAAAACTATGTCGCCCGCCAAGGAATTTTCTCGGTTTATAAAGACAATGACTTGATCGCCACCCTCACCCCAGAGTTGCGGGTTTATCCAGTGAATAATCAATCAACCAACGAGGCTTCAATCAGACATGGTTTTGTTGGCGATATTTACCTAGTTATTGGCACTAAAGATGAACAAGAAAATTATGCCGTTCGCGCTTACCTCAAGCCATTCATTTGGTTGATTTGGCTGGGATGCGCTTTAATATTTTTCGCATCAATCCTGAAAATTTTTAAACTTCTTAAAAAATGAAATTTCGCATTTTTCAGCCCGCAAAATCAGCAATGCAATCAGGCAAAAAGAACACTAAAAAATGGCTTATGTTGCCAATCGAAGATCAAAATATTCGTTCAGTAAATCCAGTTACTGGCTGGATTGCTGCGAATAACACTTCATCGCAGTTACGCTTTGAGTTTGTAAGCAAAGATCACGCCATCGAATTTGCTCAAAAATCAGGATTTGATTTTGTTGTTGAGGAGCCAAAAAAACCATCAATCAAAAACAAATCATACGCCGCCAACTTTACTAACTAAAAAAACCCGTCACACCATGACACCACACATTCTAACCCTAGCAGTTTTTTGCATTTTTTTATCTTTTTCAGCCTCAGCTCAACAAAACGCCGCCGATTCGCAAGAATGGATTATTCGCAACCAGCAAAATCAAATTGAGGAAGAAAGGCGCCAGCGCGAGATCGAAGCCATCCAAAAAGAGCGCGAAAGACTGAAAAAAGAAGAGCAGCAAAAACAAGAGGTCAAGGTTTCTGGTCAAACCGAAAAATGCCTGCCGATTCAACAAATCACTCTTCACAACGCCGATTCTCTTTCAAAATTCCAACAAAAAAACCTCACTAAAGAATTTATCAATCAATGCCTCAACGCTGATCTTTTGCGGCAGTTAATCACCAAAATAACCAAACATTATCACGACTCGGGACTTGTTACCACGCAAGTTCTACTACCTAAACAAAACCTTCAAAGCGGCCTGCTCGAGCTCAATATAATCGAAGGCAAAATCGAAAAACTTTCTTACGGCAAAGATGGTTTTTTTGAAGAAATGCAAAAGTTTACCGCCTTTGGTCGACCAGAAGGCGAAACGCTCAACATCAATGAAATCAATCAGGGAATCTATCAAATTAATCGCCTCTCATCCAATGCGGCAACAATGAAAATCGAGCCCGGAAGTGCGGACGGGCTGAGTAAAATCATCATCGAAAATAAACGAAAATTTCCGGCAAAATTCTCAATCGGTCGCGACAATCTGGGCAACAAATTCACCGGAATTCAGCGAACAATTTTTTCATCAAACTTCGATAATTTTTTGTCGCTCAACGACAACATCAATCTCAGCCTCACCAAAAACCTTCACGACAACAATCTCTACAAAGACTTAAATTCTTTCAGCAGCTCGATATCAATCCCATTCAAAGCCTATAGTTTTTCATACAGTTTTTTTCGTAGCGAATATCGCGGAACCAACATTGGCAACAACTCACTGATAATTAACGAAGGTTTTTCTCAGCAAAACAAAGTTGGCATCGATCGACTTTTACTAAATCAAAACGACCTGCGCATCAGCGCCAACAGCTCGCTCACCAATAAAAGCGCCGCGAGCTATCAAAATGATGTAAAAGTGGCCAATCAACATCGCAAAATCACCTTGCTTGATTTTGGTTTTTCGGCGTCAAAATTTTTTGCCAACGGAATCAATCTTTATCTAAAGCCAAGCTATGTTCGCGGCATCACAGCGCTCAACGCCACCAAAGACAGCAAAAGTCGCCTAAATCAAAAAGCGCAATACGAGGCCTACAAACTTTACGCCTCAACTTCAAAAAAATTCACCCTGCCCAAAATCAACAAGCCTCTGATTTTTAGCAGCGAAATGGATAGCCAACTTTCACAAAATACTCTCTACGGCTCCGAGCAATTCGCGATCGGCGGTTATTATTCAGTTCGTGGTTTTCGTGAAAATTATATCTCGGCCGATTCGGGATATTACGTGCGCAACAAGCTATCTTTCAGCCCTGGATACAACCTCACTTTCGAGCCATTTTACGATTACGGATACGCAAAATTTAAGCATGATTATGGAATCGGCGGCAGACTTTCTCGCGGCGGCATTAAAGCAATTTTTGCGCATAATTATTTCAACGCCTCAGTAACTTACGGCAAAGTTTTGAGTAGATCGCGCCTAAGCTTGCAATCATCGGATCAAAAAGAAGATCAAATGGTTTACTTTGAACTCAGCGCCTCGTGCTGCTAATGGCTAGAGACTGGATGATTTCAGACTCATAATCATCGCCTTTATTTGTTTGGCGATTGGGTTGTGAGTTTTAAGGCTAGTGCTAGTTTACCGGAATTGAGATTTGCTGATCGTTGATTTTCGGCCCCTGAACTTGATAAGGATTTTCATAAGGCATGGTCGCCGGCTGTATTTGATAAGACTCGTTTTCACGAAGATAATATTCGCGATCGATTGAATTTGGTGTATTTGGCCGGTTTTTATTTTTTATTTCGGAAGATTTTTTCTTGTCTTCAACCTCAACTTTTGGCGGAGAATAAGGCTCTGGTTTTTGATTGGGCTTGATGTCGGTGATATCCATGATTAGCGACTTGGTGATTGGTTTCGAGGCCAATTCCGGATATTCTTTTTTGATAAATTTGATCGCATCGTCAATTCTGTCTTCGATTCTGACTGTATATTTTCCTGTTTCGTCGAAAAAAACTCCGCCAAGTCCAAAAAGATCGGCTAAGCCAAAATTTCTCGGCTTATAATTTATTACGATATGGCCAATGTAATTGATGTAATTTTGGTGAGTTACGAAGCCGTATCGACTGACATCAATCTTGCGATTTTTTAGATAAAAAAGCGGAACGATATTGTGCGAGCAGCTCATCGTATCGAGATAAATTTTTGGCGACTCGCTTTTTGAGAAGAAAAATTTTGAGTTTTTTTCGTGACGATATCTGACGTTGTTAAATTCAAGGTCATGAAATTTGAGTCGACAGTTGCCAGTAAATCCACTATCACTTTTTTCTGGCTTGCCGTCGTAAATTATTTCGATCGAAAACAGACTAACCGCTTCTAAATCACCCGGATTGATAATTGCAGATCTGGTCAAAAAAATGCATGACGAACTAAATAGGCAGATAAAAACTGTAAAAATTTTTCTAATCATTTGCCGGATTTTTATTAATGGACTAAAGCGCGGAAGTTTAAAGGTTCGCCCAAATACTTCTTGCTAACCAAGCTTTAGTTTTATTTTTTGAAGCTTCGGTAAAACCTTCAATCAATGTTTTTTGCAATGAAACTAAAACTATCCTCAATCGTTATTTTATCACTCTTCGTAAGCTCTTCAGCTTTTGCAAAAGTGGGTTCGATTACCAACGAGAACATCAACAAAAAAACTTCTCAAAACTCGAACAGCGAAGAAATCAAAACTCCTGATTTAGACAAGCTATTTGCCGATGCAGAAAAATATCACAAAGCCGCCAAAACCTGGAAAAAAATCAAATGCGAGCCAAAAAGCGGATTCCTTTGCTCTAAGCATGAGTGCGTTAAAAGAGATATCAAAGCGAGCCTGATTCTTGATAAAGAGAAGAAGGTGATAACTCGTTGCGAAGGTCAAAATTGCGAAAGTTTTGGCGCTGAATTCGAGCAAACTGGAGTTTATTACAACATTCAATCCAAAGGCCCGATTGGAACTCTAATCAGAGTTTTGGGAGATTCTCGCTATAAAGAAATTAGCACCGTTGCTCTCGATGCTTATGTTGCTAACGGTGAATGTGCTGTAGTCGCTGAATAACTTGAGAGTAAGTGGTAAGTTTTGATTGGCTCTCCGATCAACTCTTACCACTTTTTTTTGCCCAAAATTTGCCCAAAATTGCCCAAGATTTGCCCAAGATTTTCCCAAGATTTTCTTATTCAGCCAATCTTTAGCAACAACCTTTCTTGTTTATGTATCTTCCGCACTGGCCAATTCCTTCAACTCTCGGCAATCGCAAGATAGATTATGAAGCAGTTTTTGAACGAATGGGAGAGGCGCTTGAAAAACTAGGTAATCCACATCGAAAATTGCCGCCAGTAATTCACATTGCCGGCACTAATGGCAAAGGCTCAACCGCAGCGCTGATTGCTGAAATTTTTACTCAAGCTGGCAAAAAAGTTCACCTTTACACATCGCCGCATCTTCATGATTGCAACGAAAGGATAGTTTTGTGCGGCGAGAAAATTTCTGATAATTTTTTGTTTGAAGTGATGGAAGAGGCGAGAATCGCTTCGAATGGCGTCGATCTAACTTTTATGGAAGGTTTTACAGTCGGCGCATTTTTGGCATTTTCAAAAATTCCGGCCGATATTTTGGTGCTTGAAACCGGAATGGGCGGTCGAATAGATGCAACCAATATTGTCGAAAAAAAATTGGCGACGGTGATCACGCCAATTTCTTTTGATCACATGGAATATTTGGGCAATTCGATCGAGCGAATCGCGCTTGAAAAAGCGATGATAATGCGTCCGCAAACTCCTTTAATTGTCGCTTCGCAGCCAAGTCGTGCCAAAGAAATTATTAAAATACTCGCTGCCGATCAGAAGATTTCGGGCTATTTTTTTGATGAAGATTTCGCGGTCGAAATCGATGAAAAAGACGGTGAATTTGGCGACGGATTTAATTTTTACTGCAATAATTTTTCTCTAACAAACCTTCCAAAGCCAGTATTGGCGGGCGATCATCAATATATTAATTTTGCGACAGCGATTGCGACAATTATCGCGATTAGCAATGAGGAAGAAGTTATCAAAGCGATTCCGCGCGCAATAAAATCGGTCAAATGGCCGAGTCGTTTAGAAAAAATTTCCAATTCTTTGACCAAAATTTTACCACCTGAAAGCGAACTCTGGATTGACGGCGCGCATAATGAAGGCGGCGCTTTTGCCTTGGCTAAGTGGATTTCAAATCAGCCAAAAAAAATAAACCCGCATGTTAAATCTTCATGCGGGTCAGGGATTTCCGAAAGGCTGGGTGAGACCAATGTCGCGTTGCCGAAGGCTAAAAAAAATTTCTGCGTGGTCGGTTTTAGTAAAAATAAGTGTAAGCCGAAGTTTTTAGAGAAATTCAAAAATGTCGCCGAATTAGTGGCGGTAAGGGTTAATGGCGAACCAAATCCAGAAGATCCGCAAATAATTTCGCAAATTGGCGAAGAAATCGGCATGAAAATTCCAGCTTTTTCAGACTTGCTAGATGCGCTAGAGCATATCGCCAAAACTACCAAAGAACCTTGTCGCGTGGTTATTTGTGGATCGCTGCACTTGGCGCGAGATGTGCGACAAGCGACAAAATCGCCTTATCTACTTCGGTTCTGAGTTAAGTTCCAATTCATACATTTTGGCGTATGAACCATTGAGCGACATAAGCTCGTGATGATTTCCTGATTCTTTAATTTTTCCGTCCTCAAGAAAAATAATTCTTTCGGCGTTAATCACCGAAGACAGGCGATGAGCAACGACAATCACCGTTTTGTCTTTGCCGAAATCATGAATCGATCGATTAATCAAAATTTCGTTGTGGTTGTCGAGAGCTGAAGTTGCCTCATCAAGCAAGAGAATTGGCGAATTCTTAACCAAAGCACGAGCAAAGGCGATTCTTTGGCGTTCGCCACCAGATAGTTTGATGCCTTTTTCACCAACCAAACTATGAATTTTTTGAGGCATTTGGTTGATAAATTCGAGCGCCGGATTTTGGTTAATAAGTTTTTCAACGTCGGCTTCAGCTATTGATTTGTCGGCATAAGCGATGTTTTCAAAAATAGTGCCAGAGAAGATGAAACAATCTTGAGTTACATATGAAAAATTTTGTCGGAGATCGTGCAGCGAGATCGTTTTAATGTCGCGACCATTCAGAGTTATTGCGCCACGGCTAACGTCATAAAAACGCATCAAAAGCTGAAAAATTGTGCTTTTTCCTGAGCCGCTTGAGCCAACAATAGCAAGCTTTTCGCCAAATTTAATGTCCAAGCTGAGATTATTGATAATTAACGAATTTAGTCGGCTCGGATAAGCAAAATTTACCAAATTAAATTTGATGTCGATTTTATCGGAAAATTCGAACGGCAGCAAATTCTCAGCTTCGGCAACCGGCGATTTAATTTCGAGCAAAGCAAAAATTCTCTCCGCTGCGGAAGAGGCATTTTGAAGCTGACCAGCGATATGACTAAGTCCGGCAAGAGAAGTTGCGCAAACAATCGAATAAAAAATAAATGACGACAAATCGCCGGAGGTGATTTTTCCAGCCAAAACATCATTGCCGCCAACCCACAAAACTACTGCAACCGAGCCAAATGCCAAGGCGATTACAAAAGCAATCATCTGCGATTTTACGCGAATTTTTTCAATTGAACTGGTCAGCGCTTGATCAACGAATTTTGAAAATTTTTCCGATTCACGCGCTTCGGCAACATTTGCCTGAACAGTTTTTATTCCGTTAAGGCTTTCTTCAATTTGCGATCCAACTGCTGCTACCGCTGCTTGCGAAGTGTTTGATAATTTTTTTACTTTGCGCCCGATTAAGAAAATTGGCGAAATCGCGATCAAAATTAAGGTAATTGCGACGATGCTGAGTTTGGCGCTGGTGAAGAATAAAAAGATTAGGCCGCCGATGAAGAGCAAGCTGTTGCGCAGCAAAAATGAGATTGTGCTGCTGAGAATGCTGTAAAGCAAAGTGGTGTCGGTTGTCAGTCGCGAAATAACGTCGCCGGTTTTGGTGATTTCGAAATATTCAGCCGAAACAGCGATGATGTGGTTGTAAATTTTTTTGCGTAAATCGGAGATAACTTTTTCGGCGGCGGAATTGATTAAATAAGATCGATAATAACCGGCAGTCGCCATCAAAATCACCGCTGCGATGAAAATGAATAAAACCAAATTGAGTGAAAAATGATCTTTTTTGGCCAGTCCAAGATCGATCAAATATTTGAGAGTTTTGCCAAAAAAAAGAACGGTAATCGCAGTTATTAGAAGCGCTAAAAATGCCAAAAATACTTCACGGCGATATGGCCTAAAATAAGGAATTAATGTGAGTAGGCTGTTAAATTTTTTCATGTTTTAAAGACTGCAAAATGTCCTGCTTTTGAATTTTAAAATTACTTTTTGCCCAAATTTTTTTTGCCAACTTCATCGCCTCTCCGATCTCTTTATTTCTGAATCCAAGATCAATTAAATCTTGCGAAGATATAACAAAATCAGGCAGTTTTTTGAATTTTTTTGGGAGCGCCAAATTCTTTTTTGCGGCAACAAAAAGACAAAAATTCCACACCATTTCGTCGTCGTTAAAAACCCTTAATTCCCTGATAAAATCAGCATCAAGATTTTGCTTGTTTGCGCCAATAAAATTCCAAGTTTTTTTCTCGAAATTGGTCGCGCAAATTTCTTCAAAATTAAAATTTTTATTAAGCAAAAGAGCGGCAATTTGAAGCTTGGAATCATCACTCTTAAGCCTTGCAAAACTATCAATATCAAGGCCTGAGGAAAATATCTGATCCGAAATTTTGCTGCGCTTTATTGCGCGTAAAATCTTGATCACCTGATTTTTATTTGGGCTAGCCAACAGTTTTAAAAACTCTTGTCGAATCCTTTCGCGAGATAGTTTTTTTAATCCCGATTTATTGGAAACACATGCCGCAAATCCTTCTCTATCAAGGCTTTTGGCGTAACGAGCGCTAAAGCGAAAGAATCGCAAAATTCTTAGATAATCTTCGGCAATTCTTTCGTTTGCATCGCCGATAAAACGAATTTTTTGTTTTTTTAAATCAGATATTCCGTCGAAATAATCACTGATTTTGCCGACTCGATCCATGTAGAGAGCGTTGACGGTGAAGTCGCGCCTGGCGGCATCAAGCGCGTAATCATCAACAAATTCTGGCTCGCAATGACGACCATCAGTTTCGTTGTCTTTGCGCAAAGTTGTGATCTCAAAATTTTTACTATCGATGACCGCTGTAATCGTGCCAAACTTTACGCCGGTTGGCACGGCTTTGATTTTGTTTCGCTCTAAAATTTTGATCGTTTCGCTTGGAATAAATCTGGTTGCGAAGTCGAAGTCGTTCACTTTTTTTTCTAAAAGCAAATCACGCACGCAACCGCCAACCAAGCGAATGTCGTCACCAAAAATATCGAATATTTTTTTTATTTCCGGAGCGAATTTCATTTAAATCACTGTCAAAAATAACCCGAGTTCATCGGCAGTTTTGATAACTTCTTCTTTGTCCAAAACCAATGTTGAGTTAGCTTGAATGGCAATTCCTTTGATTGCCGACGCAGCGCAATTTTTTATAGTTTCAACGCCAATAGTTGGCAAATCAGCTTTAACGCTCTGCTTGGGTTTTTTCATTTTCACCAAAACCGCATTTGGGCGAAGATTTTTGCAGCGCTTAATCATCTCGTCAGTTCCTTCCAGCGCTTCAACGGCAATAATTTGTTTTTGAGAGATTACTAAAGATTGGCCAACATCGAATCGCGAAAAATATTTAACCGCTTCGCTGCCAATTTTGATGTCTTCGAGATTTTCTGTTGATGGTTTAGTTGCGGTTAAAGTCATTCTTTTTGAGACGACGCAATCAAGTAATTCGTCGATCCGTAAAAATTTAAAACCCTGCTTTTCGAAAAATTTTATTACCGTAGTCAGCACCGCATCATCGCCCAGAATTTTGTTGGCGAGAATTTTGGCGAG
>JACCEB010810825.1_pt1 | contig 16345 bp, 12 predicted proteins | sample 7454761 | NCBI WGS metagenome assembly JACCEB01 (sample SAMN15323454, study PRJNA562643) | freshwater metagenome | isolation source: river surface water | place: USA:Blue River Watershed | collected 2017-08-18 | reverse complement strand
TCTTCCCACCAGCCGTGGTAGGCACCACAAAAACGAACAATGTGTTTGCGTTGTGTGTGGTATCGGGCCAAGCGTACCGCTTGCATCACGGCCTCGGTACCAGACATGTGAAACGACACCTCATCCATACCCGAAATCGTTTTCAAACGTTCGGCATTGCTAGCGGTGCAGGGGTGATAACTCCCCAACACGGGACCCAAATCTTGTGTTTTGGCGATGCCTTCCGCCATGGTCTTTTTATAAAAATCGACACCAAAGACATTCACGCCATACGAACCGGTGAGGTCGTAGAACGACTGACCATCCAAGTCCGTGACGTGCACACCCGTGGACGATTGCAAGAAAGACCCGACCTTGAGGTGCTCTTGAACCAAGGGACTAAATTGAAACGGCACTCTGTAAGCGGAGATGAATTGCATGTCCGATATGTTGTCGCGTGCAGCTGCCGTCGCTTGAATGCTCAAGGGATGACGGGCCTTCAATACTTCCGAGAGTTTGAAAAATGCCTGGCAACGCAGGTTTTGTATCTCAAAGGGGGCGTTGTCACATTTAAAGAACTCTTGTTCGTCAAAATGGTAGCCAGGCAGCAAGCGCGCCAGACGTTTTGCCATCCGCGAGTGGCCGGCCAAAGAAGGGTGTTTGGCTCGAGAGAGTTGGAGCCGTCGATAGACAGAGGGTGCCAAGGTCGCCAGTGCGCCCAAACTCATCCAGGTGGTATTCACAGTCAGGTTCCTCATGTTTAAGAACCTTGTTTTTATTCAAATTAAGTGACAAGACGATGAAGATTCGAAGTAGATTCCAAAGTTTTTTGCTGCAAGAAGACCTGAATTTTTTGTTGACTAACCGGATTCCACGTATCACCCTGACACGCTTTATGGGTTGGTGGAGCAAGCTCGAACATCCATGGATTGTCAAGGGCTCAATAGCAGTTTGGCGTTGGTTCAGTGGTTTAGATTTATCTGAATCGAAGCAGCAAACATTTACAAGTGTTCATGCCTGCTTTACGCGCGAGCTTAAGCCGGGGCTTCGACCCATCGATACGGCTAGCCATATTTTGAGTTCTCCGTGCGATGCGATTGTGGGCGCCTGCGGAGAGATTCGCGATGGACAAGTGTTTCAAGCCAAGGGCTTTCCGTACACCTTACACAGTCTGCTGAGTGCGCCGAACTTGTTACAGCGTTGGCCTGCGTTGCTTGAAGGCGGCACCTATGTCACATTGCGATTGACCAGCAGCATGTACCACCGCTTCCATGCGCCGTGCGATACCCGCCTCAGCCATGTGACTTATATCTCTGGCGATACGTGGAACGTCAACCCGATCGCATTGACGCGTGTGAAAGAGCTGTTCTGCAAAAACGAGCGTGCTGTTTTACACATGACAACACAAGAGGGTGCGCCTTTCTTGATCGTGCCTGTGGCAGCCGTTCTGGTAGCGAGCATGCGCTTTCATGCGGTTGATGTCTTGTTAAATCTGCGTTACCAAGGTCCAAATGACATTCCTTGTGATGCGACTTATGTGAAAGGTCAAGAAATGGGTTGGTTTGAGCATGGTTCGACCATTTTGCTTTTTTTCCCCAAAGGTTTTAGATTGGCAGAAGGCATTGAAACGGGCAAGAAAATCCGAATGGGAGAGGCCTTGCTGAGCGCTAAGCGTTAATCAAATCGTCACGACTGTCACATAGTTGTCATGATAAATAGTCACACTGAGTCAGAAGCTATGCAGGTACCCCATGACAACAGCGCCCATTGACAAAGTGCCATATTCACAAAAGACAAGTAAGGTGCAATGGCTCGACCGTGACTTGAGTTTGCTCGCATTCAATGCCCGTGTGCTTGATTGGGCCAAACGCGATGATGTGCCTTTGTTGGAGCGTTTGCGTTATCTGTGCATCGTCTCGTCTCACCTGGACGAATTTTTTGAAGTGCGCGCGGCACTGCACAACAGCGCTGCACACCCGAAAACGCCGATGGATGCGGCTGGTGCGCATGCGCAGCATTCACTCAGCAAAGTGGCGCATGCCTTGGTCGATGAGCAATACGCCCTGTACAACGAAGTGCTGTTACCTGCTTTTGCCAAAGAAGGGGTGCGCATCTTGTCGCATGGCGAGCGTACGTTGGCGCAACACCAGTGGGTCAAAACATTTTTTGAGCGAGAAGTTCGTCCCCTGTTGTTGCCTGTGGGTTTGGATCCTGCACACCCGTTCCCACAGGTGGCCAACAAGTCGCTCAACTTCATCGTGCGTTTGTCGGGCAAAGATGCATTTGGACGTGACAACGAAATTGCCATTGTTAAAGTGCCTCGTAGCTTGCCGCGTTTGATCGCATTGCCAGAAAAACTGTGCGGCAAGCGCCAGTTGTATGTGTCGATTTCCAGTGTGATTCGTGCGCATCTGAAAGATTTATTCCCTGGCCGCGATGTGGGGCAGTTCTCGCAGTTCCGCGTGACTCGCCATTCGGATTTGTCGGTGGACGAAGAAGACGTCAAAAATCTCCGTACCGCCTTGCGCCAAGGGTTGGTGCATCGTAACTACGGACAAGCGGTGCGCTTGGAGGTGTCTTCGGGCTGTTCAGAGTACCTGTCGGAATTTTTGTTGAAGCAATTTGAACTGCCAGAGTCTGCCTTGTATCGCGTGCATGGCCCTGTGAACTTGGTGCGTTTGAACCAATTGATTGATTTGGTTGATAACCCCAAGTGGCTGTTTCCGCGCTACACCGCCAGTTATCCAGAGCATATGGTGAGCAATGGTTCTATCTTTGAGCGCCTACAAACAGGTGACGTGTTGATTCACCAGCCCTACGAAAGCTTTGACGGCGTGTTGTCGTTTTTGCGTGAGGCTGTGCGTGATCCGCAGGTATTGGCGATCAAACAGACTATTTATCGCACGGGTGCGGACTCTTCTTTGATGGAGTTGTTGCGCGAAGCGGTGCAACGCGGCAAAGAAGTGACGGTGGTGGTGGAGCTTAAAGCGCGCTTCGACGAAGAAGCCAACATCAACTGGGCCGAAAAGTTGGAATACATCGGTGCGCAGGTGGTTTATGGCGTGGTGGCTCTCAAGACTCACGCCAAGATGCTGTTGGTGTCGCGTCGAGAAGGACGCAGCATTCGCCGCTACGCGCATTTGTCCACTGGCAACTACAACCCTCGCACGGCTAAGCTCTACACCGATTTGAGTCACATCACTTGCGATCCCAAGATCACGCAAGACGTGGACAACGTATTCAACTTGCTAGCCAACCAAAGCAAGATTCCACGTTTGAACAAGCTCTTGATTGCGCCATTTCATTTGCAGCGCAATTTGATTGACAAGGTCGAGAAGACAGCGCAAGCCGCCAAGCAAGGTGTGGCGGGTCGCATCATCTTGAAGATGAACACACTCACCGATGAAAAGCTCATGGAGGCTTTGGTCGAAGCAGGGCAAGCGGGGGTGCAGATTGACTTGATCATTCGCGGTGCGTGCATGTTGCCCGCGCAACGCCCAGGCCTGACAGACAACATCCGTGTTCGATCCATCATTGGTCGTTTCCTTGAGCACTCCCGCGTTTTTTATTTCCGCAATGGCCACGATGAGATTGTGTATTTGTCCAGCGCTGACTGGATGAATCGCAATATGCTGCGTCGTGTCGAATTGGCTTGGCCTGTGGAAGATGCCGTTTTGCGTCAGCGCATCATTGATGAGTGTTTGGTGGCTTACCTGCAAGACGATTTAGATGCTTGGGTCATGGATGCCAACGGTCACTACACACGGGCGCAACCGAGCAAATCCAAGCGTCCGTCGGCACGCGCCAAACAGACGTCGCAAGCCCACGGCGCTCAGGCCGCTTTGATGGGCTTGTATGCCGCCAAAATTTGAGGCGCATATGGACTTGATTTTGTGGCGTCATGCAGAAGCTGAGGTGGCTCCAGAAGGTGGCGATGATTTGTCGCGCGCATTGACCAAAAAAGGCGAACGGCAAGCAGCCCGCATGGCGGCATGGCTAGACCGTTATTTGCCAGAAGGCGCACGTGTGTTGGTGAGTCCGTCGCTTCGAACCCAACAAACGGTTGCGCCATTGGGGCGCAAATTTAAATTGCGTGATGAATTAGTCCCTGAAACATCGATTGCTGATGTCTTGACTTTGTTGAAATGGGATGCAGAGACAGGACCCCAGTTAAAGGGTTCAGTATTGCTAGTGGGGCATCAGCCTTATTTGGGCCAGTTGGTGGCCAAGTTGCTGGGTATGCACGAAGAAAATTGCTCTGTGCGAAAAGGTGGGGTGTGGTGGTTGCGCACCCGTGTGCGCGACGGTCAAACGCAAACGGTGTTGCTGACCGTCGCTTGTCCCGAATTTATTTCGGGTTCTTTGGACGACCGGTCTTGATGGTCGGCACGTTGCTCAAGGCTGCTTTGAACTGAATGTCGCTCATGGCGGCCAAGGCTTTGATGCCGGCGCGCAGCAGTTCACTTTTCTTGATGGCTTGACCCAATTTACCTGCGCGCGTTTTGAGCGCATCAATCACCACATATTCATCTTTGGGGATGGTGAAACTGTCACGCACCAGCTTTGGCTTTTTCACTTTGACGGGCTTGGCCACTTTGACTGGTTTGGTAGGTTTCGGTGATGCAGGTTTGATCGGCGCTTTTGTTGCTGGTTTCGTGGCAACTTTTTTCACGGTGGCTTTCTTGAGTGCTGGTTTTTTAGCAGCAGGTGCTTTGGCCGCTGGCGATTTGCGTGCGACGGTTGTGGTGGTTTTTTTTGCAGTTGCGTTCACTTGAGCTTTCCTTTTTTATGAAATGAATAAACAGTTTATATCGTTATGTTTTGATTGCCTAGTGTCATATATGTCATGGATTTGTCACGAACTCAAATGACCAGGGGGCTTTTTGCCAAGCAGCGGTCTCGAGTTTGAGCAGGTGGGTGGACTGCGGGTAGTTCGAGACCCAATCACTGGGGGCTGTCAAGGTGAAGCGCTGTTTGTGATGGTCGCAGTGCAGGACCAAACTGCCGTGTGCGGGGTCTTTGCGGGCATGACAAAGAATCAAGCTCAAACGCAATGCCAGCAACATTTGGGCAAAGTCGTTGTCTTCTAGTTCAGATTCAAGTTTTTTCAGTTTGCCGCGTTGCCCTAGCACCAACAGGCCCAAGCGGTGCAGTTCTGGCATGCTGAACCCAACCAAATCTGCGTTATCCAAAATGTAGGCGCCGTGCTTGTGGTAATCGCTGTGTGAGATGGCGACGCCGACTTCATGCAGTTGTGCTGCCCAATTGAGCTTACGGCGCAGACGTGACAGTGAGGCATCTTCGGCTTTGACGTCGCTGTGCATGGCGTTAAGCCAATGCAAGGCGACATGGCCCACGCGTTGCGCTTGTGGTGCATCGACCGCAAACTTCAATGCCAAACGCTGAACCGACAGGTCGCGCATGTCAGTGCTTTGGTCTTCACGCTCGACCATTTCAAACAGCACGCCGTGGCGCAACGCACCTTGGGCGACGTGCAGCGTTTCAATCTGCAGCAGTGTCATCAATGCACGCAAAATACTAACGCCACCACCGATCACGGCGCGACGGTCATCTTTTAGACCTTCCAATTGCACACGACTCGCATTGCCAGAGCGGATGAGGCATTTCATGAGCCAGTTCAAACCGTCCATGCTGATTTCGTTGGCAGGGAAACCGGCCAAGGCCAAAATTTCGGCTACTGCCCCCACAGTGCCTGACGCGCCATAGGCTTTTTTCCATTGGTGACGAGGGTAGGTGGTGAGCGCTTCTTCTAACACTGCTTGTGCGGCAATTTCTGCTCGGTTAAACGTTTGCTCGGTGAGTTCGCCGGTGGGGAAGTACTTCATGGACCACGCGACGCTGCCAACTCGAAAAGAGGCGGTCTCGGTGGCTTCGAGACCTCGACCCAGCACCAACTCGGTCGAGCGTCCGCCGATGTCAATCACCAAACGAGGCGCGTTGTCGCTTGGCAGCAGATGCGCCACGCCTTGGTAGATCAAACGGGCTTCTTCTGTGCCTGCAATGATTTCGATGGGAAAGCCCAAGATGTCACAGCCCCGTTTGACAAATGCTTCCCGGTTCTTGGCCTCACGCAAGGTTTGTGTGGCGACCACACGAACCTGCGATCTTTTAAAACCTGACAGACGCTCGGCAAAGCGCGATAAGCATTCCCATCCGCGTTGCATGGCTTCTGGGGTGAGGTTGCGGTCGGCATCGAGTCCATTGCCTTGGCGCACTGTTTCTTTGAGATAAGCCACGCGTTGAATTTGTCCGTGGTCGTAGCGACCAATCTCTAGGCGAAAGCTGTTGGAGCCTAAATCAATGGCTGCGAGGAGTGTGCCGTGTTTCATGAAAACAATATTACCGTTTATTCATGACAATTATGTGTCATCACTTTGTCATGTAAGCGGCTTAAATTGCTATGTAAATTCAGTGAGAACCGTATGAACATCTTTGACGAAAACGACCAACGCAATCATCCACGTCCAGAGGACACTGACTTTGCCAAGTTAGTAGATGGCGTTTTGAGTCGACGCCAATTGCTGGGGTTCACAAGCACGGGCTTGGGGTTGTTCTTCGCGGGGCAAGACTTGGCCCACGCCGCCAAGGCGGTTGCCGACAACGGTCCTCGTATCGGCTTTACGCCCATCGCGGCCAACAGCCTTGACACCGTCACTGTGCCTGCGGGCTACCAGTGGCGTGTGTTGGCTTCTTGGGGCGATGCCATTTTGCCGGGCGGTACAGCGTTTGATCACGCGACACGCGGCACATCGACCAGTCAAAGTTTGTCGATCGGTGACAACAACGATGGCATGAGCTTTTTCAGCCTGGGCGCAGATCGTGGTGTGATGGCAGTCAATAACGAGTACGCCAATTACGAACATCTGTTTGTCAATGGACGTTGCAACAGTATTGAAGATGCCCGCAAAGCGCAAGCTGCACATGGTGTGAGTATCTTTGAAGTACGTCGCAACAACGGCATTTGGCAGTTGCAAGCGCAGGCGCGTTTGAACCGTCGCATCACGGCCAACACGGAAATGCGTTTGAGCGGACCTGCGGCAGGTAGTGCTTGGGTGCGCACGCAGGCCGACCCGACTGGCACCGTGGTGCTAGGCACTTTCAACAACTGTGCCAATGGACGCACCCCGTGGGGCACTTACCTGACTTGCGAAGAAAACTTCAACGGTTACTTTGGCAGTGCCGACAGCTTGCCTGACAACCCAGCATTCAAGCGTTATGGCATCAGCGCCAAAGGTGCAGGTTTGAATTGGCATCCTTTTGACGGCCGTTTTGATTTGGCCAAAAACCCCAACGAACCCAACCGGTTTGGTTGGGTGGTGGAGATTGATCCGATGGACCCCACCAGCACGCCGATCAAACGTACAGCGCTGGGTCGTTTCAAACACGAAAATGCCGAAGTGGTTGTGAATGCTGACGGTCGCGTGGTGGTCTACATGGGCGACGACGAAAAGGGCGAGCACATTTACAAGTTTGTGTCTGCGAAAAAGTTCGACCCCAAGAACGCATCAGCCAACCGCGATTTGCTCGATGAGGGCACCTTGTATGTGGCGCGGTTTACAACTGCTGAAGGCAAAGCCTATGGTGAGGGTGAATGGCTGGCGTTGACGCACGGTCAAAATGGCTTGACGGCGGAGGCGGGTTTCAAAGACCAAGCCGATGTGTTGGTGCATACGCGTTTGGCCGCCACCGTGGTGGGGGCAACCACCATGGACCGCCCAGAGTGGATCGCTGCACATCCAAGTCGCGCGCAGGTGTATGTCACGTTGACCAACAACAGTGATCGCGGCCTCAAAGCCAATCAAGCAGTGAATGGCCCCAATCCTCGCGCTAAAAATGTGTACGGCCAAATTGTGCGTTGGACACCCAGTGGCAATGACCACACCTCGAATCAATTCACTTGGGACATCTTTGCGTTGGCGGGTAACCCCACTTTGCACAAAGATGCCTATGCAGGCTCTGCCAACATCACGCCCGACAACATGTTCAACAGTCCCGATGGTTTGGCGTTTGATCAAGATGGTCGCTTGTGGATTCAAACCGATGGCGATTACAGCAATGCCAAAGAGTTTGCTGGCATGGGCAACAACCAAATGCTGTGCGCAAATGCCGTGACAGGCGAGATCAAACGGTTCATGGTGGGGCCAGTGGCCTGTGAAATCACGGGGATTGCATTCACGCCTGATCGAAAAACCATGTTTGTGGGTATTCAGCACCCAGGTGAAAAGCTCGTTCCCTCGCATTTTCCGCAGGGGGGCGATGCCGTGCCGCGTTCGAGCATTGTGGCAATTTCACGCCGCGATGGCGGTGTGGTGGGGACCTAGTGGTAGCTTGGTCCCTCAGAGCGGGATCAGTTTGACCGCCAAACCCACCAGCGCGCACAACACAATGACTTCCATCACGCCGCGCTTGTAGTAAAAAAGCGCCGCAGCGGCACCCGCCGCAATGAGGGCCGAGCGCACGTCCAAGGGCCCCGCCAGTCCTTCAGGCCACAGCAAGTGATAGCCAAAGAACAAGGCCAGGTTGAGCACCACCCCAACCACAGCCGCCGTGATGGCCGTGAGCGGCGCGGTGAACTTGAGGTTGCGGTGCGTGCTCTCGACCAAGGGGCCGCCTGCCAAGATGAAGATGAACGAGGGCAAGAATGTGAACCACGTCACCAAGCACGCGGCCAATACGCCCGCCGCCAACAGACTCTCGGGCCCTAGCAAGGCTTTGACGTAGCCGCCGATGAACGCCACAAAGGCCACCACCATGATGAGTGGGCCCGGTGTGGTTTCGCCCAAGGCCAAGCCGTCCATCATTTGGGTGGGGGTGACCCAGCCAAACTGACTGACGGCACCTTGGTACACATAGGGCAGCACGGCATATGCCCCGCCAAAGGTGAGCAAGGCCGCTTTGGTGAAGAACCAGCCCATTTGCGTGAAGCTGTGTTGCCATCCAAACACGGCACACAACACGCCCATGGGCACCGCCCAAAGCACCGCACCTGCGACCAAAACTTGCGCCAGACCTTGGAAGCTGAAATGGGCGTGGGCAGGGGGCGGTGTGTGGTCGTCAATCAAGGCCGGGCCATACGAGACATTCGTCGCCTGGTGTGCACCGCCGGTTTGAAAGCGAGACGGTGACACACGACCTCCGACATAGCCCACAGCAGCCGCCAATCCCACGATGAGGGGAAAGGGTACATCGAGCGCAAAGATCGCGACAAACGAGGCCGCGGCAATGGCCCACAAGGTGTTGTTCTTTAAGGCGCGTGAACCCATGCGATGCGCTGCTTGCACCACAATGGCGGTGACCGCGGGCTTGATGCCAAAAAACAAACCTGCCATCCAAGGCACATCACCCCAAGCGATATACACCCACGACAGTGCCATGAGGATGCCCAAGGAGGGCAGCACAAACAAAGCACCTGCCATCACGCCGCCCCAACGCTTGTGCATGAGCCAACCGATGTAGGTGACCAACTGTTGCGCCTCGGGACCAGGCAGTACCATGCAGTAATTGAGGGCATGCAAAAAGCGGCGCTCTGACAGCCAACGTCGGCGCTCTACCAACTCTTGGTGCAGGATGGCAATTTGCCCTGCAGGTCCACCAAAGCTGATGAAGCCCAGCTTGAGCCAAAACCAAAAAGCTTCAGCCAAGCTCACGGGTTGGGGGACAGGCAAGTCGTTGTTGGGTGCGGGATGGGGCATGGGGCTTGTCAATTTTTGGGTTCGAAACGCATGGCGTCTAAAAACTGGGCCAAGCGCGCTTCGATGGGCAAGGGCTCGCCATGCCATTGTGCGGCGAGAAGTTCGCCACACAACAAAGCCAGGGTCAATCCGCGCGAGCCCATGGCCGTGTTCATGTACAGGCCCTCGGGGGTGTGGGGCACGCGGCCCGTCATGGGCAGGCGGTCGTGCACGCCACAGCGCAAGCCCGCCCAACCGCGTACCCGTGGGGCAGCCGTGCCCACGGTGGCAAACAAGGGGGCGAGGGCGTGGGCCGTGTCGGGCTCGAGGGCCTGCAAGCGCGCTAGGTTTTCTGCATGATCGGTAACCAGCAAACGGTTGTCGGCGTGAATGCGGTCATAGGTGGCGCCCGTGTACCACGCATGCCCATCGGGCGAGGCGATGTGGTGCACAAAGCTGCCGTTGCCGTTCACTGGCGTGGCAGGCAGGTATGAGCCTTCAGGCACATCGGTCATCAAGCCCCAAGAGATTTGTCCGCGTAGTGGGTTGATGCGCGGGGCGCTGCCGTCTTGGGTGGCGGTGGCGATCAATGCAGCAGAACCCGGACCTGCCGCAATCACCACACGGGCAGATGCGGCGAGCACTTGGTGGTCTTGCATCACCTGCCATGTGCCATGCGTGTGTTGAAGCGAAGTGACTTGGGCATTGCCTTGCCAGCGAATGTTGGGGTGTTGCAGGAGTGCGCGCACCAAGTTCGCAGGGCGCAACCACGCGCCGCGTGGATGCCAATACGCGTCGTCGGGCGCAGGGGGTGGGGCAGGGTGTGTCCAGTCGTGGGCGGTCGGTGCGTTTTCGTGGCGCCAACTCAGGGGCACGCCTCCGCGACGGGTTTTGCCAGGAAGGCGGCGTTCGCGCACGCCGGTCGCACCCCAGTCGATGCCTTCGGTCAGCAGCGCTTGCATGGCTTGCAGCATGTGCCGTAAACCCGCACGTGAGAGGCGGGAGACGCCGCTGTCGTCGTGTGACGTGTGCGGTGCCACCACGCCCACGGGCAGGCCCGAGGCCCCTGCTGCAGGTTGCGCACCGGCATCGAGCACCGTGACGTGCCAACCGCGCTCGGCCAATGCGCGTGCAGTGCCTGCTCCCGCGATGCCCGCACCAATGAGGGTGACGGTGCGTTCATGCAGCGCAGCTGTGTCAGCAGGAATTTGGCATGGCCCGTTGGGGTGTGCACGCAGCACCTCGGCAAATTCGGGCCAGGTGTCATGTGTGCCCACGCACAGCGTGAGCGAGACACGCGCATCCGAGTTGGCATGGAGCGCAAAGCGCAAGCGGTGCACACCGGGCAGCAGGCCCCAGCACTGGGCGTGGAGTTGTTGCGCCAAGGGCAGCAACTCTGGGTGTGCCGCAACAGCGGACAGCGAAGCCTCTGCTTGCAAAGGGTGAACCACGTGTGCCACCACGTGCAAATGGGTGGGGCGTTTGGCATCGCAGGCCCAGTCATGCCACAGGCGAAGAAAAGCCAGCTCGTCGAAGCTGGCTTGTGTATGGCACCAATGGCTGTGACCGTGCCAAGCATGCCTTGGCAGATGCGGTGTTACCACCCGCGGTTAAGCGTTGGGCGGCACGTAGCCTTGGACGGCGTCAGCGCCTTCGCCAAAGAAGTGTTTTTCCATTTGACGCTTGAGGTATTCACGGGCGCGTTGGTCGGCCAAGTTCAAACGGTTTTCGTTGACCAACATGGTTTGTTGTTTGATCCAATCGGCCCACGCTTGTTTGCTGACGCTTTCATAAATGCGTTTGCCCAACTCGCCTGGATAGGGTGGCAAATCAAGGCCCTCTGCTTCGGTGCCAAGTTTGATGCATTGAACGGTGCGTGACATGGTGATGTGCTTCTAGGTGATGGGGTTGAAAACGTAAGGCAAGACTGTAGCAATGTTTAGATCACCTTGAAATGGTGGGTGCCATCGCGGGCGAGTTGTTCGACCAAGCCAAATTCCCAATCGAGGTAGCCTTGCATGGCTTCGACAGGGTTGTTGGTGCCCTCGTAAGGACGGCGGTAGCGGTCCACGCGTGGCACGGCCATTTGGTGCTCGCCAGGTTGCAACTTGCCACCAGCAGCCAACCAAGCGGCATTGCCGCCCTCGAGCCAGAGCACCTCGACACCGGGTTTGACGAGGGCTTGCACATCGGCCACCGCAAAGCGTGAGACGTTGCCGTTTTCGCAAGTCAGCACATAGCGGTAGCCTTTGTGCGCCGCTTTGAGCGATTCGACCAATTGGGTTCGCAACACCCACCAGGCGCTGTGAATGTGGCCTTTGATGAATTGCGCGCTGGGGCTGAAGTCAAGTACCACGGTGTGGCTGTTGCGATCGGCCAGCCAAGTCTTGAGTTGTGCGACTTGCACGGCTTGGACCGGTGCGTGGGGTTCGGGCAAAGGCGTGGCAGGCACGTCGGTGGTTTGAAAATCTTCAGGCGTCAAGCCATGCAAGACGTAAACCTCCCAGCCCATCTGGGCCAGCCACGAGGCCGACATGTGGGCGCGCGTGCCATCGTTGTCACACAACACCAAGCGGGCGCCACGCACGGCGGCCTGGTGGTCGGTTTCTTGCACGAGTTGGCCACCTGGGGCGCTACGTGAACCCGCCACATGGCCTGCAGCAAATTCTTCGGGGGTGCGCACATCGAAGAAGTAAGTGGTGCGAGTGGGGTCGGCTTGGAACGCCCGTAATTCTTGCAAACGCAATCGCTCCACGCCTGCACGCATGGCCACAGCGAAGGCGCTGGCAGCGGCTTTGGCGCGGGTGGCATCGTCGACATCGGGAAAATGTTGGTCTGCGCCTTTGACCAGTTCTTGGCCCGCCAGGGTCCAACCGATGGTGCCGTTGCGCAGGGCACTCACGGGGTTGGGGATGCCAGCATTGATGAGCGATTGGGTGCCGATGATGCTGCGTGTGCGGCCTGCACAGTTCACGATGATGCGGGTGGTGACATTGGGCGCCAAGGCGCGTGCGCGCAGCACCAACTCGGCGCCGGGAACGCTCACGCCCTGAGGGATGCTCATGGTTTGGTACTCGTCAAAACGGCGCGCATCCAGCACCACCACATCGGCTTTTGAATCAATCAAGGCTTTGACTTCTTGGGCCGAGAGCGAGGGCGTGTGGCGTTTGGATTCCACCAACTCGCCAAATGATTTACTGGGCACATTCACATCGCGAAAGACTTCGCCGCCTGCGTCTTGCCAACCTTGCAGGCCACCGCTGAGCATGTGCACGTGGGTGTAACCCATGCGCTGGAGGGTGCGCGCGGCGGGCAAGGCGATGCCTTCGCCGTTGTCGTACACGACGATGAAGGTGCTGAGCCGTGGAATGCGTGTCCACGCGTCGGCTTCGATGCGACCCAAGGGCAAGTTGGCGGCAAACAGCGGGTGGCATTGGGCAAAGGGGTCTTCTTCACGCACGTCGAGGAGAGCAATTTCTTGACGCTGCAGCAAGGTCTCGCGAATGTGGGCGTAGGTGGCGAGGGGAAATTCGCTCGGCGCTTGGGCAGGGGCGTTGCTGTAGCCGGAGATAAATTCTTTGACGGTGCCGTCTTCATGAAACACATGGCGACTGACCTTGCCAATGTTGGCGCCGTAGACGTGAATGCTGATGGACGCGCGGTCGGTGTGCGCGTTCCACACGCGGTGCACATCGCCAATGGTGGGAGACACCGCTTCGACGTGACCTTCTTCAAGCCGCGTGGGTTCGGCGCTGGCCAGCCAATGGCCTTGTTCATTTTTGGCAAAGGGCTGGCACAACTCATTGCCGCGCAACATGCCAATCAGTCCCCACACGGTGTGGTCGTGGATGGGGGTGGTTTGGCCGGGGCCCCAGACAAAACTCACCACCGAGAAACGGTCATCCGGGTCGGCATAGAGCAAAAACTGTTGGTAACGCGTGGGGTCGGGTTGGGCGAATTCATCGGGCAGCCAATCGTCTTGGGCCACCAAGTCTGCCAACAGCGTTTTGCCACGCGCCAGAATGGCTGCTTCGTCTTTGGTGCTGGTGAGCAAGGCATCCAGTTGCGTGACAAAACTTTGTAAACGGGGTGTCTCTGCAAGCGGTGGTGTGCGTAAAGTCATGGCGAGTTTGAGATTTTTAGCGTTTAGGCCAATGGGGTGATTGTTTCACAGCGACAATCATAAGAAGGCCCTTTGGAGACACATTTGCGAGTAGAACTTTTGAACCATCCCCGTCGTATTTGGGCATTCATCGTGTTTGCGTGCGCAAGTTTGTTGTTGTTTGGCATGTATTTGCAGCATGTGGTGGGTTTGGTGCCGTGTCCCATGTGCATCGTGCAGCGTTACGTGATGGTATTGATGGGCTTGGTGGCATTGATGGGGGTGCTTTTTCCCTGCCGCAAAGCCACGTTGTGGGTTGGGGGGGGGCTGCTGTTGTTGGCAACGGGCGGCGCGTATGTGGCAGCTCGACAAACTTGGCTGCAGTGGTATCCCCCTGAGTTCGCCTCTTGCGGGCGTGACTTTTACGGAATGATCGAAACCTTTCCCTTGCAGCGCGCCATTCCCATGATTTTCAAAGGCAGTGGTGACTGCACCAAAGTCGATTGGACATTTTTGGGCGGTTCCATCGCCAATTGGTCGTTCGTGGCGTTTGTGGGGCTGGGCTTGCTGGCCTTAGCCACAGGGGCTCAGGCGTGGCGTGTGGGTGAGTCGCACACGCACGCGCTGTCAAACGACGAGGTCTGAGGCAGCTGCCTCAGAGCTTTTTCACCAACACCAAGCTCTTGCGGTCCCAGTTGTATTTGCGTTTGCGGGCCTCAGGCAGCCAGTCGGGGTCGACCTGCACGAAGCCACGTTTCAAGAACCAATGTTTGGTGCGTGTGGTCAGCACGAAAATACTTTTGAGTCCTTTGTTGCGGGCCCGTTGTTCGATGCGCTTGAGCACTTTCTCACCATCGCCTTGACCTTGTGATTGCGGCGATACCGTGAGCGCGGCCATCTCTGCGGTTTGCGCTTCGGGGTAGGGATAGAGCGCTGCGCAGGCAAAGATCACGCCGTCATGCTCGATGACGGTGTATTGACCGACATCACGTTCAATTTCATTGCGGTCGCGCTTGACCAAGGTGCCGTCGTTCTCAAACGGCTCGATGAGTTGCAAGATGCCGCCCACGTCTTCGTGGGTGGCTTCGCGCAGCTCTTCGAGTTTTTCATCGACCACCATGGTGCCAATGCCGTCGTGCATGTACACCTCCAGCAGCAGCGAGCCATCTACCGCAAACGGCAAGATGTGGCTGCGCTCCACACCCGTCTCACAGGCTTTCACGCAGTGCTGTAGATAAAAGGCAATGTCAGAGGGGTTGGTGGTGTGCGGCAAACTGGCCAGCAGTTGCTTGGCGGTGGCCAAAGGCAGTTCGGTGTCGATGGGGTTGTCTTCGCTGGCCGGCTCGGAAGGGTGGATGCGAATGCCCGGTGTTTCGGTGACAAAAATCAGTTTGTCGGCTTGCAGGGCTGTGGCGACCGAGGTGGCAACTTCTTCCATCGTGAGGTTGAAGGCTTCGCCAGTGGGCGAAAAACCAAAGGGCGAAATCAGCACCATCGACCCAGCCGCCAGCGTTTGGGTGATGCCCGCCACGTCGACCTTGCGTACCAGGCCCGAGTGCTGAAAGTCGACCCCATCCAAGATGCCCACGGGGCGGGCCGTGATGAAGTTGCCAGAAATCACACGCACAGTGGCACCAGCCATCGGCGTGTTGGGCAGGGCTTGACTGAAGGCAGCTTCAATCTCAAAGCGCAACTGACCTGCGGCTTCTTGCGCGCAGTCCAGTGCCACACCGTCGGTGATGCGCATGCCATGCGAATACTGGGGCACATGGCCTTTGGCTGCTAATTGCTCGTTCACCTGCGGACGAAAACCATGGACCAACACAATGCGCACGCCCATGCTTTGGATGAGTGCCAGGTCTTGCGCCAAATTGGGCAGCTTGCCTGCGGCAATGGCCTCGCCCGCAATACCAACCACAAAGGTCTTGCCACGGTGCATGTGGATGTAGGGCGCGACCGAACGGAACCAAGGCACAAAGGTGAAGTCAAAAACAGCGGACATGTGGGCGGGTCGGTGCGGGTAAGTGGGTGAGCCTTCTCGGAGAGAGCCGGGCGGGGATAATTGCGAATTGTCTATCAAGTTAGCGCCTGTTTTGTCTACGCCCGTTCCCTTCCAGATTGAATTTCCAGAATCGCTGCCCGTCTCGGCGAGGCGCGAGGAAATCATGGCAGCAATGCAGGCGCACCAAGTGGTCATCGTCTGCGGCGAAACCGGCTCGGGTAAGACCACACAGCTGCCCAAGATGGCGCTGATGCTGGGGCGCGGCCAGGGTCGTGAGTTGGGGCCGAACCCCAAGCCAGGGCAGCGCAAACAGATCATTGGCCACACGCAGCCGCGACGGATTGCGGCGAGCTCGGTGGCCAAGCGCATCGCCGAAGAGCTCAAAACCCCGCTTGGCGAGGTGGTGGGTTTCAAGGTGCGCTTCCAAGATCGCTTGAGCAAAGATGCCTCGGTCAAGCTGATGACGGACGGCATCTTGTTGGCCGAAACGCAAAACGATCCGCTGCTCAAAGCCTACGACACCATCATCATTGACGAGGCCCACGAGCGCAGTTTGAATATTGACTTCTT
>JACCEB010285191.1_pt1 | contig 16345 bp, 18 predicted proteins | sample 7454761 | NCBI WGS metagenome assembly JACCEB01 (sample SAMN15323454, study PRJNA562643) | freshwater metagenome | isolation source: river surface water | place: USA:Blue River Watershed | collected 2017-08-18 | reverse complement strand
CTTAGGCTGAGCTAAACAGGCTGACTCTGTTTGCTAAGGTGATTAAGTTTCACTTTATGAAGAAATACGTAAAAGATATGTCCGTGACATAAATCACGTAATATCTCATATCGGCATCCCGTAAGACTTATGATTAGAGGGATTTGAGAATCTCTGCTTTTTTGGCGTCATACTCTTTCTGAGTAATCTCCCTCAGAGTTAATTAGAGCAGAATCTGAATCCAAGAATAAAGGACAAAGTCGCCTAATTTAAGCCAAGCTACTTGATAAACGAAATATCGCTTGTTCAACTCGGTAAATATAGATATTGCGAGAATAATATATTGCAGCCTTAGAATGTCCCGAATGAAGTCTTACAGATATCATGGATAGTTCTATTTGGAGACCACCTGAGCAAGCTTTTGGCTAAGTTAATGTTTGCGTATGAAATACCAACTTCATGAGCTCTTCTATTTAAAACTTTATAGGAAATAGTCTTTTGGGTACTCTTCTCACATTCAGTAATTACGTTTTTAACGCTATTTCCGATTCCGGTGCCCAAATTAAATATATAGGAGTCCGATGATTGCTCTAGCAAATTAATAGCTTTTATATGCCCGGTTGATAAATCAGATACATGAATATAGTCTCTGACGCATGTACCGTCACTTGTATTCCAATTATCTCCGTAAATAGTTAGGTAATCCTTTTCACCCCGAAAAATTTTATAAATTTCTGAGAAAAGCGAGCCTGAACAAGGTTGAGAATTATTGGTTAGAAAGCCCGAAGAATGTCTTCCTTCCACATTAAAATATCTAAAAATTATCGATTGAATACCTAAACCGCCGGCACAAGACTCAGAGATTAATTTCTCACCTATTAATTTAGTTTTCCCGTAAATACTGAGCGGCCTTAAAGAAGAAAACTCATCCTTTGGCGATTCGGTTTCAGAATCATAAACAGCTGCTGAAGATCCAAAAATAATCTTTTTACAACGATTCTTATGCATAATTGCAAGTATGTTTTTTAGGCCATTTATATTGACATCAAAATATTCACTCTCCATCAGCATAGATTGCTGAATATTCTTAAGCGCAGCTAAGTGAATTACTAACCTAATATTATTTTCTTTAAAAATCTTAGTAAGAAAATTCTCATCTCTTATGTCGCCTCGGATAAATAAAGGGATACCAGATGAAATATGATTTATAGGTTTCAAAACGTCTGCACTAGAATTTGATAAATTGTCAATTCCAATCACAGGAAACTTGTTTTGCAATAGCTCGGCCCAAACATGGGACCCGATATAACCGGTTGCACCAGTCAATAGAATCATAGATTACTAAGTATTTGTATTATTATTAAAGGGTTAGTTAATTTAAACCCCGTCGAAAGGAAATAATAATGAATTTTTTAGATAAAAAAAGAATTTGTGTACCTTTTTTAGCCTTATTAATCGTTTCCTGTGCCGCCACAACCGGGGTAATTTCTAAAGGGGATGGAATCTATACTATCAATGTTTATAGAGGCGATGAAGGCAAAGTAAAACTGCGCGCATACCAACATGCTGAAAGATTTTGTGCTGAAAATAGTAAGTTAGGGATTAAGGTGGTAAAAGAGAATTTGCGTGCCGATCCAAGCTCCCCCAACATGGGAATCATTGATCTCGATTTTCGTTGTGAAGGTCAAGTATCAGACTACGGTAAAAAGTGGTTAAAGAAATAATGATTGTGCAGTTCAATATTAAGAACTAGGTATCGCAGTAATCTGCACAATTTAATTTGTGTGGGGGTCCTAAAAAAGACCCCCATTCACGCAGATTACTTGTCTAGTTATATATGAAGCATCCTCGCTTAATAAAAAACTAATTGTTGCTGCCACTTCTTCTGGTCTCCCAATCCTTTGAAGAGGGACTCCCTTTAATACCACCTCAAGAGTTTCCTGAGAAACCATATCGGTTTCTATCAACCCCGGTGCAACACAATTAACTGTAATATTCCGCTTTGCCAGCTCAACAGCCAAAGCCTTAGTTGCACCAATTATTCCCGCTTTCGAGGCGCTGTAATTAACCTGCCCTCGATTACCTACCATTCCTGATACAGATGACAATGTAACTATTCTTCCCGGCTTTCGTGTGGCCACCATAGGCATCACTAATGGATGAAGAATATTATAAAAAGAGCCTAGGTTTGTATTTAATACTCTATCCCACTCATCATCCAACATTGCAGGAAATGAGTTATCGGCAGTCACCCCGGCGTTACAAACAACACCATAAGGAGCACCAAATTCAGCAATGTATTGCTCCAGAGCTAATTTTGAAGCTAATCTATCTGAAACATCAAACTGCAAAATTGTGGGTTTTATGTCAAATTCTTTTTCAATAGATCTGGAAACTGACCTCAGCTCATCGATACTCGACCTGCAATGCAATGCTAGATCGTAACCATCAGAAGCAAGCTTCCAAGCAATAGCCTGCCCAATGCCCCCACTGGCGCCTGTGACTAGAACAGTCTTATTTAATTTCATGTTGAAAAATATAAATCATTATCATTAGGCTCATATAGTGTTAAGGTGCCCTCACAAATTATTTGACCGTATGTATCCTTAACTCTGCCACGAGCATTAACTGTTGCCTGCCCCTCACCGACAGGATCAAGCTCAACCTCCACTAAAACCTTTTGACCGGGAGTAAATTCGGGAATGTGGGCAGTAAAACCTCTGCTTCCCAACAGAAATCCCAAAGAAGCCTTATCGGAGCTAGCTTGCTTTGTTAATTTACTTAATACTGCAGCAGATTGAGCTATTAGCTCAAGACCAATCCATGTGCCGATAGCTCCGCTTGTAAAGGGGTAATCATTTTTAATAGTTGCCCCAACTGTCACTGAATGTGCGTGTTTAGATATCAACCTATCTACCAATATCATCGGAGGCATATGCGGGAGCATTTTCTCCAACTCTAAAATCACATCGTCTCCAAAATTAAAGAGGTGTTATTCCCACCAAATGCAAAATTATTTGACATAACAACCTTAGGTGGAATTGATAGACTTGGTGAAAGATTTAGTTTTGGTAATAATGGATCCTGAACCTCGTCCCAAATGTGTGGTGGTAAATGTCCATCGCCCTCAAGCGTTAAACATAAAATTGCAACCTCAATTGCCCCAGCGGCACCAAGAGTATGCCCAGTTAATGCTTTGGTTGAACTAACAGGACATTCAAACCCTAGTCTATTAATTAACCTCGACTCCATCGAATCATTATGGTTTGTACCAGTGCCGTGAAGATTAATGTAATCAATTTGGTTAAATTCTTTATTAGCCATATTTAGAGCGGATCTAATGGCTATCTCCCCGCCCGCTCCATTAGGATCTGGTGCGGATATGTGATATCCATCTGAACTCTCCCCCCATCCAGATATAGAGATTGCATCTGGTTTACGGCTCAAAATAAAAAGAGCACTACCCTCTCCGATATTGATTCCAGATCGGTTTAATGAAAGCGGGTTGCAGCGACCTTCAGAAACTGACTCAATCGAAATAAATCCTGCAATAGTGAATTTACATAGTGTATCCACACCACCAGCAATTACTAGGTCAACCATCCCGGTTTTTAGCAATCTTGCCCCGCTAATAATTGCCTTGGCGCTAGAAGTACAGGCGGTAGATATTCCATAGGCCGGACCTGAAATATCAAGTTTTTCAGCCAAAAAATTTGCCGGGGAACAAAATAACCTTTGAGCCAAATGAAAGGAATCTGGGAACTTATGATTTTTTAAAGCATAAGGAAATGCCTCTTCTTCATCAGATATACCTGATGTACTTGAGCCAATAATTACTGCAATACGACTTTTATCAACTCCATCCGATAGAAGTTGAAAGTTATCTCTAATTTGATTAAAAGAGGCAAGAAGTAGCCGATTGTTTCTAGAGCGGTGTTTAATAGGCTCATCGGTTAAGTTTGGCAATAAATCATTAACTTGCCCCAAGTATAAAGACCTCCCGGGACTAAATTTTTCAGTTAAGCCCATCCCCGGACTAACCCCAGAAAAAAGATTCGCACGAGTCTCTTTAAGCCCATATCCAAGAGAACTTGTAATTGCGTAATCGTTAATATAAATCGTCACTTTGCTTCGCTTATAACAAAATTCACCATATATTCTGGTTGAAGCCTCTCAATGGAAACCAGCTCATTCTTATCAGACATTTTTTGATGCTTAATTTTCACAATTAACTGATCGTTACAGTATATCTTTCGCCAGCCGTCTTCTAGTGTTATCACGCACCCAGACGGTAATCTAGTTTCTAAAGAGTTTAGGGTAACCAGAGCCAAAATAACATCATCAACAACTATCCTATTAGGCAAAGTAATGGGCAACCCCACGCCCACACCCTCGGAAATCAAATTCCCATCGAAAGATAGAGTAAAGATGCGAGCACCAAAAGCTGATCCAATAACAGTTAAGCCTTGAGCACGGACATCGACAACTAGATCCATGGCAAAGGAAGATGCGCCTCTAGAAATCTGCATTTGCATCTCTAGTGTTCTTGAGCTCCCCAGTATCCCTAAGACTTTCTTATTAGAGTCATTAAGAAAAACTGTTGAGCAACCGTTTAATAACAGTAGCGCAGCCAGGCATATGGCAAAGTACTTTATCCTAGCCATTTTCTGGAACCCGTCTTGAATAGAAAATTGTTAATATCCAAGAAAATAACACTCCTAATAAAAGGGCGATTCCAAAACTGTGGAGCGCAGGGATGCTGCTAAATGCCAAACTCCCAAATGAGATTAGAGTCATCATAGCCGCCACTGAAATCGAAAGTAACACTTTCTTATCACCAGGATATTGCAGTAAAAATATTCCGTAGTCAGTGCCAACGCCCAAAAGAAGGGCAAACGCAACAACGGACAATAAAGATACTGACTCACCCAGCAAAGAAATTATCCCCAAAGTAATTAATGTGGCAAATATTGGTGGCACAATAGCTCTCCACGCATCTCTTTTATATCTTATATATACAACCAGAAAAGTCAGTAGGTAGCCGGCAGAAATTACGAGGATGAATAAAGCCCTATATTTGCCAAACAATTCTGAGATCTCTTGTGTTTTGTTAATCCAAGATACGTCATTATCCGAAAACTCAGACAAGGCCCTAACTGCTGCTGAACTATTAACTCCTGTAAGCAATACCGCTGAAGACTTACTAGCATACCGTTCAGAATCAAACCACAAGTACGAAAGTTTCTGATATATAGGCAAGCCCTGAAGATCACTAATGGTTAATGGCTTATCCACCCTACCCTGACTTTCAACCCACGCTGAACCTATGTCAAATTCTTTGGCGATCAATTTAGATGCAGATACTTTATTTATGGATGTATACGCTTCGCTAGCTATCTTTTGAGTGACAATCGATGGTACATATTGCGTAATGGCTTGATATCCAGTTATCAAACCGTCGGTAACGAGTTTATCTAGCCTGAGCGCCAGATTCTCAGTCTTTTCTAAAGTCTCTTGCTCTGATGAGGTTGTAATAACGAAGAATTGCGATGGACTAGGGATACCCAAAATACCCGAAGCTTTCAATTGATCAACCAAAAGATCTCTGTCTAAGCTTGCCATAGATCTAAGATCATCGTCAACTCTAACCGCCTGCAAGCCGTAGACGGAAAACATAATCATTGCAATCGTAACTACAAGCTTGAACTTACTTGGCAGCCGAAATATAACTAGTTGCAAATTCTTGACTAAATAAACTGCCAAACCACCCTCAAAATGCAACCCCTTAATGAATGGAAATACCAAGATAACCGTCATCCAAGCAGCAACAATCCCAACGATAGAAAAGAGTGCCATCTGAGACAGTACGGGAAAGGGCGTTATAACCATCAATAAATAGCCCAACACGGTAGTCATTAGAGCTAGAAGCATTCCTGGCATTAGATAACGTCTTCTCTGAAAGGTATCTTTGTGGTCATCAATGGATGCGGTTAACCAATACAGACAGTAATCTGCAGACATGCCGATAAGACTCGTTCCAAAAGCGATAGTTAATATGTAGATTTTTGGGAAGAAAATATAAGAAGCTATAACGGCATACAAAAATGCAATCAAAACGGTTATTAAGACAATTCCAACGGCGAATAAACTTCTGAAAACGAGAAGAATAAGAATTAGCAACAATAAGCCAGAGACCAAACCAATAATTGAAATATCTTTTTCAACAGATTTCGATGTTGTCGAAGCAAAGAACATAACACCAGATTTCACTACTTCTAAACCTGGAAATTTATCCTTAACATCATTTATTGAGTTATTTAAACTTTCGGCAAGATTATTCTGGGAGGATATAGAGTCCACAGAATCAGCAATCATTAAGGGGATGACAACATAATTCCTGCCCTCCCCTTCGACAACCAAGCTATCGCCATACGGTCGAATTTTGGTAACTTTTCCCAACTTAAATATCCAATCGTTTAGTAACCCAAACGGATCATCCTTCCACGGAACCACAGAACTTCCCAGTGAATAAGCGAGGGCATTTGATCTTTCAAACCAAAAGCTTGAAGACTCAGAATTCAATTTAGAAATATTTTCAGGTGTTAATAGTCCAGATTTATGAGCAGTTAATTTATTGAGAAGCCCTGAGTAATCCTCAAAAGAAGATTCGGTAATCGGCAATTCTTTGATCAAATTTTTGAAGTATTTTTCCGCTAAAAGTGAGGAATCCAGTCTATCGGAGCCCATAAGAATCACTAAGGATTTCTCGCCACTTTTACCAATGCGATCAATGAACTCTTTTGCAATTTGATTTCTGTCGGACTTGGGAAGCAAAGAAAAAATATTGCTATCTACGTGACTTGCGATATTGCTAAAGTTGAAGATGGCCCACGCCAATAAACTCAGTGTTAGTGTAAGAAAACCGATTGCCAGGAATTTACTGGAATTGAAGCGCTTCATCTTTAGTTAAGCTTATTGCAGGGCGAATATCACTAAACAAAATTTCAGTTGAGTCTCCATCCTTAGATATGAAAGTAATACGACTTATTGCGGAACTACCTGTCATGGTTATTTTCTTGAAAGGCACAGAAGTAGGAGACTTGGGTATAAGTTCTATGAACCAGCCCTTAGAGGAAGCATCGCCTGAGTATTTAAAAAGCCTCTCTAAGGAATTCATATCGCCAGAGAATACCGACATAACCAATTCGTTGATATACCTGACCGATGGCTCATTTCGTGCGTCAAGAGTCATTAAATTGCCATTCTTATTATCGACTTTGATGCCTGAGCTTGAGACTCTTAGTTTTTGGTAAATGGGCTTCTCGGTAACCCAGAGGACGCCCTGGGTTTTATCAACTATAAAGTTACCCTCTGAAACAAGCCTCTTGCTTATACCAACCATTACCTTTGTTTGAATAAACGTACCCCTAACGGTTTGTGCCGACCCAACCATTTTCTCAATTCGGCTTGGCAAAGACTCTGCGAAAGCAAAGCCTGTAAGGCAAACTAAACTTGCCAAAAAGATCCGAATGGTAGCATTAGTCATGGTCAACCCTCTGCCAGAATGGATAAAAATTAAACCATTGAAATGGGGACTTTAAACATCCATCCTCAAGGGAGTGTGCAAACACTTGGGCAGCCAGATTAATGGAATCCCCCCTGCCTGGATCGCTGAAATCGGCGATCTTTTTGCTAGACACCTCGTAACGTCCATTTACTTTAATGGCCATCAGAGAAAGCAATTGACACCCTAAAGTTTTCCCAAGCAAATACGCCCCCAAAGGGAAATCCGCTTTAGATCCCAGAAAACTCAAGGGGATAGTATTGCCCCACATCAATGGGACTCGGTCACCCGCTATGGCAATTAGACCACCCGATTGAATCTTCTCAGATAAAAGCATTGCATCCTGCATTGAGAATTTAGATACCTGAATAATGTTTAGCGCACTATCGGGATTAATATCTTTTAGAAGCTTATTGAACTTAACTGCATGGGTAGTATGTACCAAAATCGTTAAATCAATATTGGGATGAAACTTGGCTATAGCTCTACAGAAATCTAAATTACCTAGGTGAGATACAACGATTATTGCGCCCTTACCTTCATTTACTAAGTCGTTAAATTGTCCTACCTGGTCGAGCGAATAATCTAGGTCTCCGATATTTCCACTCCAAATGATTAATTTATCAAGGATGCATTCACCAAATGCATATATATGTCTATATACGTTCCGCCAAGAAGGCTTTGGTGTAACGCCACCACTATATTGATAAAGGCGCTCCAAATAATCAAAAGATGACCTTCTTGCAACCGTATTAAAGATAAGAAACCAGAAGATGACAGGGTACAAAATCAATAGGACAAGTAATCTACCAAATATTCTATAAACAAGGAACAATAGCCTTATACCTAGGGATGCGGAAACCTCATTTAGACTTGCCCAATGAATCAAGCAAACACCTTTCTTAGGAGCAATTTAGGAGAATTTAGTAACATCCCCAAAAACAATCTGACGTGGAGCTTAGTTATTAGAAAATTGTCATTAAATAGCCGGAAATGAGATACGCCGTCGATTGGATATCTAACACCAACTGGCAACTGAACTACATGCAAGTCGGCCCAAAGAGATCTAACCAGAATTTCGATATCAAAATCCATCCTCTGACCGAATTCTTTTCTTGAGTCAATGATATTCAAGGTCTTTTTTAATGGGTAGATACGAAATCCACACATCGAATCTCGAATTTCAAATGACATTGTGTGGATCCATACCAATATATGAGTGGCATAACGCCATAGCTTTCTGTTGGTTGGAACTGAATCATCGTATACAGGCATCCCAGAAATAATATGATCTGGATACTGATCACTTAAACTCAATAATTCTGGAATTTTCTCTAGATCATGTTGCCCATCAGCGTCCACCTGAAGTACATGTGTGTAGCCCATCATAAGAGCCTCATGCATTCCGGTAATTACAGCGGCACCTTTTCCGCCATTAACTTTCCTCGTTACCAGAGTGACATTGGGCATATCCGATAATATCTCCAGGCTTGATTTGGACCGCTCATCACTACCGTCATCCACAATAATGATATGTAGGCTATGTAGGGACAATTGTTGTACTACATGACCAATAGCATCGGGATGGTTATAAAAGGGAATTAATGCACAAATATTCATGCTTATTTGAATTTTAAGATGCCGCTTGAGGCAATGGTATCTGAGTTGCGATATTGAAATTTAATATTTTGGGAATCCGACCCGCGCTCTAGGCTCAGGCAAACTATTTGATTGGGCTTAATAAATTTCTGAAACTTAACCTGAGCCATTCCTACAAATACAGCACCATTTCTAAGACCCTCTGCATATTTAATTGCCCACTCTACTAGGGCTACTCCAGGAACAACCGGAAAATTATCGAAATGGCCTTGAAAGCAAGCTAGAGTTTTAGGCATATCTAAAACCAACTCCAGCGAAAACTCCTGAATTTTTCTGCTTACAACTATTGGAAACTTAATACCATCTAAAAATAAATCGTCTAAATCCATTTTCACAACCTTGCCCATAGCATTTTTAGGGAATTGATCTACAAACCTCCACCTTCTGGGAATTGCAATTGAATTTACTTTCCCCCTCAAAGAGTCTTTGATCTGGTATATCAGAGGTAGCTTGCCTTCTGCTGAAATAAGCTGACAACCTTGAGTACTCAACTTAACTACACACCCTAATTGAGATCTTCTGCCGCAATCAAGATCGGAGATATAACAATCTTCGACTAGATTTGACTCTTTAATTGAATTAATGAGCTGACTCAGAGAAATTCTGATGCCTTCAATCTTTAAAATACGATCGGCCCTGCCTAGAATCTCAAATGAATTTTCTTTCTGGCAAGCAAGGTCTGAAGTAGAAAACCAATCATCATTTGGACAAAATTTAGACTTTATCTCGAGAATTTTATCGATAGGTTGCTTAAACTCAACGCCTATTTGGAGTGTCCAGGGTGCATCAGGAGAATCCCTCCAGGCAATATGGCCCGTCTCTGAGCTGCCGTAAATATCTACAACTCTAGTATTTGTGATTTTATTAATAATTCTATATACACCACCATCTAATACACTACCTGCTGAGAAGATTAACCTAAGACCTGGACCGATATTTTTTTGCTGTGTATCTACCTCCGTGATACTTTTCAAAAATGAAGGGCTAGTAATAAATACTTGCGGCTCTAACGTATTCCATTCGTGACCACCCTTTATGGCCTGTCTTGTTATTTTAGAACCCCTTGATACCGTCCAAAACAGAGCAAATGGCATCCCAAAGAAGTGCTGATGACTAACAGATCTAATGAAGGTAACATCTTTTGGAATCGAGCTACCAAATGTATATTCAAGCGCTTCTACCTCATTTTCAAGCTGAAAAATCTTCTTATCAATTCTCACTGGGTCGCCTGTAGAACCAGAAGTGAAAACACCTAAAGCATCAAAATCAATGTCTATCTCATGAAATACCATATTTGCAGGATCTAAATCTTGCTGCCAAGCAGACAGTTCTGAAACCTCAAATTCACCAATCTTGAACCAATTTGAAAACCTAGGATTAAGGGCAATATTTTTATCCACTGGGATAAGAGCCTTGTGACCCTCTTGCCATACCGCAAGCAGCCACACTAAAAACCTATATGCGTCAGAATCATATAAAGCAATTTCAGAGACGCCCACACCTTGAATAGAGGACCGTGCTCTAGCTACATCATTCTTTAATTGTGAAAGTGATACTCCATCATTAGTAATTAATAACTCATCATGCGTATTTAAGAGGAGATTTGAAAGTTTGTTGTTAAGCATTCTTTATATGCTTCTTCCGGCAATAAAATTCGCCAGCAAACATTAGCCCCATTAGTGCATAAGAGATTGCACCGTTATATAAAGACCAATACATCTTATCTGCAATAAAGACTGTCAGCAATGCAATGCACCCATTAATAAAGAAAAATATAGCCCATGCAATGGTTACTTTACGTGCATATGGAATCTGCTGATCTGTAAATCGTGAATCCTTAAGTCTAGCTATTTTCTCTACGATTGTTTGAGATCCGTATAAGCTCAAAACAAAAACCGCAAGAAGAAATAAATTAACTAGAACAGGGTACAAATATATAAACTCGGCATTTCGCAGCAAAAGAGATGCGCTACCAAGAACTAATGCGAGCAAGGACAGAACTCTGCCCCAATAAGGGTTTTTCTTGAAAAAGAAAAGAGGTACCAAGAATATACCTGCTAACCAAAATGGAATGTCTAAAAATTTAAATATCCAAATAGATAATGGCAGTAATGCGGCAAATACGACTTCCATTGATTTTCATTTACCCTACCAATATATAGACTAAGTAATAAAACAAAGCCTAAGATGTTTAAATTGTTCTGTTTTCTGCTACAAATTTAGCCAAGGTTGCAACTGAATAGAAATGCTTGCTCTCTGTCTTTGTGATATTCGTCATCTTTATTCCATACCTCTTCTGAAGTGCCACGCCCAGCTCCAATGCATCTATCGAATCCAATCCAAGGCCATCATTAAATAGAGATTCCCCAGACTTAATATCATCAGGAGAATAGTCCTCAAGATTTAGACTATTGATAATTAATTCTTTGATTTCTTGTTCAAGACTGCTCATGTCTTCTAAGCTCATACGTAAAGTATTTTTCTAAGTATTTTGTTAGATCCGCTGATTGACTCGATATATCATCACGAGGGTTCACCCTAATAAAATCATCAACTTCATTCAAAACAGACACGATAAAAATAGGTTTTTTTGAGGGAACTGCATACCAGCTGTCATTCTTTCTTAAAAATGGTTCAGAAACGGCTATCAACACAGGAACAACTTTAAATTTACCCTTAATTGCAACATAGGCAGCACCCTTCTTGAATGTCAGTTGGCCCAATACTTGTGTCCTGGTTCCCTCTGGAAATATTATCAAATTTTCGCCGGTATTTATAGATTCTATAGATTTTCGTATTAACTCAGGGCCCTCAACATTTCGAATTAATCCTGCAATTTTTGCTAATCCATACATACTGGGATTGTTAAACAATGTTGACTTTATAACTCCGTTCGGGTTATCGATAATCGCAAATAAAATAATCGCATCAATTAAGCTTGGGTGATTTGCTAGAACAAGACGTCCTTTAAAATTGAGGCGGTCTAGGTTTTTCGTTTGAAGATCAATTATTCCAAGAAGCTGAATTCCCCATAAAAAGCTTTGAAAAGAAAGTTTGAGAAGTATTTTTCCAAATTTTCTACGAGCTGGGGATTCTCTAGTTAAGACTAAAACTGGAAGTAAAAAAACGGTAAGTAGCGTTCCGCAAAACCCAAATATCGCAAAGGAGAGTCCTGTTGCGAAAATTCGCCAATAACGATTTAGCATCAAACCCTCTTCAAGCGCCAAGAGGTGCTATCAACTATAGCCTCATAATTTCGATCTTTAGAAAGTACATATCTGAGCACTCCGAGATTGATGGAAATATTTACATCATTAGACTTGATCTCTTTAGCATTAAAAAAACTAAGAGCAAACTCTCTTACAGGGATTAAATCGATGGCGTAAGCAAATGCCTCATCAGGAAATTCACAATATGATCTATAAATATCTGGTATTGGTTCTTCGGCAACAATAATTCGCACCCTTTTCTCACCATCAGCAAACAACCCAATCGCTTCTGCTAAAGCAGAAAAAATTCCGGCATTGGATGAGATTGCTATTACATTAGAATTTAGCTTCCTATCAATTGTGTATAGGCTGGGAATCGAATTATGAACAGCCAAGCTAAAGGATTGAGGGGATAGTTTTCCTGTTTCTGTTAATTCTTGTAAGAGCTCGTAACACCTAGTTGATTCACCACGCTGACTACAAAAAATAATAGGCGCCACCGTTTGAGGAAGGTTGTAGGCAGTTTCCAATGCCATCCCCCCAAGCTGCTTCAAGCGCCGTCGATTCATTGGCTGCATACCATCAACCTTTGGCTTCTCGCTTCCAATCAAAGTGAATGGAGTTACAGCCCAAGATAACCAATCGTTAGGGGACCTTAGAGAAGGACTCCAGGCGGTCCAAGATTCAATTCCAAAATAAGATGGCTGGCTCATTAAAAAATGTACTAAACAGACTTAAATACTAATACTGCATTACTACCGCCAAATGCAAATGAATTCGATATTGCAGTTTTTAGTCTTATCTTATTTTGGTCGCCAACCTTAATATGCTTCACACCCTCACATAATGGATCAACGATCTTAAGATTAGCCGTGGGAGGGATAATACTGTTCTTAATAGAAAGAATTGTAATAACAGCTTCAATCGCACCTGATGCACCCATCAAATGTCCATGGGTTGATTTTGTAGAACTCACAGCAAGATCCTTCGCGTAGGGCCCAAACACACTCCTGAGTGCCTCAATCTCACTTGGGTCGCCTTCTAAGGTGGCAGTACCATGTGCATTTATATAATCAACATCTTCAATTTTCACGCCGGCATCATCTAATGCAAGAGAAATAGCGGCGATTTGGCCATTAAGATCTGGCTTCACCAGGTTCGTGTGATCGCAATTTGCACCATATCCAGCTAGCTCTGCTAGGATTGGGACACCACGCGAAACTGCATGATCCCAATCTTCCAAAACAAGAGCTGCGGCGCCCTCACCCAACACAAGGCCTGAACGACTCTTATCAAATGGACGGCATGCATATGGAGAAGTTTCCCTGTCACCAGGGGATAGGACGCGCATGCCATCCCAGGCTTTAATGACGCCATGTATTAATGGGGTATCAGAACCTCCGGCAATCATCACATTAGCATCACCAGCACGAATTCTCCTATATGCCTCCCCTATTGCAGCCGAAGCCGAGGAGCATGCAACTGTATAACTTAATGATGAGTTACCAAGACCCAATTGAATTGCAATATGAGAAGAGCATGCGTTGTTCATTCCCATCACCACAGATAGAGGAGGCAATCGTTCTCTACCGTTAATCCACATTTCTTTTAGACCTTGTTCATATATTCGGGTCCCGCCCAGTGCCGTACCCCAGGATACTCCAACATTAGGCTTATGAGACTTATCATTGATATCAAATCCAGCATGAGTCCATGCATCAAAAGCTGAAACTAAACCTATCTGTGAAAATCTATCCATTGAGATTGTTCTTTGCTTCCCTAAAAGGTCATCGCCATTAAAGTTATCGCAATAAACGGCAGGTAACGACACAGGTACGGGAGCACCCTTTTCGGTGTAGTGCCTTATGGAGGACTCGCCTCGAATTGTGCGTGCAAAAAAGCTATTAATTGATTCGTTGAAGGGATCAATTAATCCAACTCCCGTAATAACAACCCGCCTCTTCATAATAAGAATTACAGCTCACTAAGATTTTTTTATATAGGGCTCAATAACAGCGAGTAATTCGCCAATTGTTGTTGGCCTTTCGGTAATATCGGGAATTTTGACTTTATATTTATCTTCAAAATCAAACATTAACTCTATCTGCATTAATGAATCAATTCCAAGATCTGCAAGGGGTACGTCGAGGGTAACTTTACTCTTTTCAATTGCAAGTCTGTCATGCAACATATCTTGCAAAATTTCAAGTAGGAAGGAATTGTTACTCATACTTTTAAATTTTTATTTTAAGATTGTTATAAGTCTTTGAATTAATTAGATAGTGATTAAAAAATGCATCGGCAGATATAAAGGAATACCCTATATTGATTAGTTATAAGAAAGATTAAGATTTTACTATCTAGAACCTGTTTAAAAATGTATGAAATATTTATCAAAATTCATCTGTTTGTCTCTTCTAACATTAATGTTTGTGGGGTGCGCTACAAATAGAAGCTCCCTTGAGATACAAACTCCAAAAAAAAATCAAACCCAGTCTAATGGAAAACAAATCTACGTTAACTCCGTAGTGGATAAACGTACATTTCAAGTAAGTCCTCCCAGTCCAGATATCCCATCCCTTGATCCATCAGAGGATCAATCCGACCAAATTAAAGCAAGAGCTATTGGTCGTAAAAGAAATGGTTTTGGAAAAGCCCTCGGAGATATTCTTCTAAAAGACGGTCAGACTGTTCAATCACTTACTGAAAGATCTATCAAGCAAGCCTTTGAAGAAAAGGGATACACCATAGTCGAATCCAGAAACAATGTAACTAAAAATACTTTTGTTGTTGATGCAAATATTAATAAATTTTGGGCCTGGATGAATCCTGGATTCTGGCAGATAACCCTCAGTAGCGAAATTTCTACAGAACTAACAATTAAAAATCAAAACACTCCTACAGTGAAGCAAGTGAATATCAAAGCCTCTGATGGATATCAGGTTGCCACAGAAAGTAATTGGACTGAAATTATTCAAAAATCTTTACAACTGTATATTGATGAATTGAAATCCAAAATAGATTAACATTCCCCCTAATCCAAGAATTCCGGATTAAATTTATCCCAATAGCCTGCCCGGCAGGAGTCAAATTTAACCCGCTTCAAAAAAGCCTCCATTCATCATCCCTCTCGGTCCCAGGTTGGGGGGCTCCGCGTTCCTTCCCTGATCAACGAGTGTGAGCCCTTAAAAAGCTAATACTTTTTGGAGGGCGCCTGGTCTTGCCTTATTAGAACTAGCCGATCTTCACGGTAGTCCATCAATAAGGGTTGTCGCGATTTCTAGGGCCAGTAGATAGGAATTTTTGAGCGCCCCCCCTTTAGACCCGTATTAATCAGCTCTTGCCGAATCTTGGACCCCCCCTCTGCGAGATGCACTAGTAGTGACCCAATCTCATCGCACACGTGTATATCAAAAGCCTGCGCTTAAGGTTTTTATTGAAATTCTAGTGAAGCCGCTGAGTATAAAAAGCCTTAAAAGCCAACGCCTTTCATCAAAGCGTAAAAGTTTGGCAAAGATACAAAACTGCCGGGGGGATTTTTGGTAACGATTTTGGTAACAGGGGTGTTGTATTCCTGAATGCCTTTATATAACCAATTGACTTGGCGGAGACGAGAGGTGCAATTTATATATTTCATACCATATCATCAAATATCTTAAGTGAGCGTATAAGCTAGTATTTTAATGGCTTTTTTGACTCCTTGCGTATCAAACCGTATCATCTAATTACATTAATTTTTGGTACAAAGAAGGTACAAAATGCCCAGATTAGCCAAGCACCTAAGTGCTATAGAGGTGAAACGACTTACAAGGGTAGGTTTCCACGCAGTAGGCACTGTTTCAGGCCTTGGATTGAACATTACCAAGGAGGGAACAAAAAGCTGGGTCTTTAGGGTTGCATATGGCGGTCAGCGCAGAAAAATAGGCTTGGGTGG
>JACCEB012022377.1_pt1 | contig 16347 bp, 24 predicted proteins | sample 7454761 | NCBI WGS metagenome assembly JACCEB01 (sample SAMN15323454, study PRJNA562643) | freshwater metagenome | isolation source: river surface water | place: USA:Blue River Watershed | collected 2017-08-18 | reverse complement strand
GCTGCCTTGATGTTTGCTTCTAGGTACTGTGCGCCTGTGATAGGTGCTACGCGCTCGCGCACGAATGTAGTTGCTGTCACTACAGTTGGACGAGCAGCTTCAACCGCTGCTGCTTCTACTGCTGGTGCTGCAACTGTCTCTGGAGTATTCTCCACAGCTGTCTCGCTTTCTGTTGGTGTGATTTCTTCTTCTACTGCCTCTGGAGTTTCCTCAGCAGCTACATCGAGAACCTGAGCCGACTTAAATGCTGGCTCGGTTACCAATGAAACCTCTAGTAATTTAGCAGCGGATACAACCATGATGTTGCCCTTCTGCTTTGATTTAATAACTTCTACGCCTACTGAAAGACCTGACTGCAATCCTTCTTCAGCAAGGATAAGAGCTTCTGTTCCACGATTAGATTTTGAGACCTTAAAAGAAGCGTAGATCCCATCTTCTTGCTCATTAAACTGGGTGGCTTTTCCTAAGGGTTGGCGTGCGTCATGTTGATTTAGAAGTCGCACAGTTTTAGGATCTTCTGGAAGTGCAATTGCGCCCTTCTCGAATACGACCTTACCAGCAGAAGTGTTTCCCACTTCGCCTGTTCCCGCTGGCACGATCTTGCCTGAGATGAGGCGTTCCTCAACATTGGCAATTAGTCCAGATGAGAAAGTGATGATCTGGTTTTCCATTAGGCTATTCCTTCGCTTCCGTTTGGTGTTAAATCTTCCATCTCCATCGCTTGCTCAACTGTGATCAAGCCTAGAGATAACATCTTTTCAATTACTAGCAGTCTTTCCATTGGCTCTGTTGCTAGGAATGATGAGTCAAGGTCAAACTTCACCGCGTTGCCGCGTGCTGTGATGTCATCCATTGACAAGCGATCTTCAATAGCGCATACATAAGGTGCAAGGCTAAGAGAATAGAATTGCTTGCGCTCATCTAATACATTTGCATAAGTCATAGAGTTATTGGCTTCTGCCGATACCATGTAAGCAGGGATGTTGCATAGACGAGCAATCTCAGTTGCTAGGAATTGCTGCGCTTCGTCGTACATCATGTCTTTAGGTGAGAATGATGTTGGTTGATACTCTAAAGTAGATGTTAGGTAGGCGGTGCTGCGATTTTGACGAGCGTTTTTCCATGCAGCAAGTAATCCAGCAATTTCTTTAGGATCAAGGTCTGCTCCATTGTTGCGAAGCACGCCAGAAGGCATTGGAGTCGATGCTGCTAATACTGCTGCTTTACGAAGATCAATTGCAGCTCTGATTGTTTCAGATCCGCGCTCTAAGATACCTTCATCAAATGCCTGAAATGTTACAAGTGATCCAAGTCCTGACATTGGAACTGCAACAGCATCTACATAGTATTGAGTTACTGTCATGCCATAAAGATCAGTTGTGAATGTAACTTTTGTATTAGGTATCCATTGAAAGCGAGATGGTCGGCCATCTTCAGCATACAACTCAGTTACTTGCCAATACGCCACGCCGTACATCATTAGACTATCTACAGTCCATGCCATTGTCACTGAGCGTGGTTGATTAAGTGCTGGCTGATCTACCCATACTGGATTGCCTAATTCTTCACCTGTGGACTTGCGATACAAGTTAAGTGGCAATCCACCGATGACGCCAGAGATTAAATTGCGACAACGAGCAACAGAAGGAACTGACATAGCTTCGTTGCGATTTACTTTAGGCAGTACATAGTTATAAAGGGTGTTTAAGTTTTCACCCATAATGCTAGGGGCGTATTGCGCTAAAAGCGATGAACGCTTATCGTCATTAGAGATTGCTTCAGTTTTGCGGAATAGACCCATAGTCATAAAGTGTAGCATTTGTCAAGTAATTAGACAACACGCCGCGGGCGTGTCTAACCATAAATCTGCGGCTTAGGTTGAGGGATCATCAACTTGGAAACTGCCATAGCAATCCCAATAGGTGCAGAGATGTCACCTGCTGACTTTCTCTTAATAATGCGCCATGCGCTGTCATTGACTTTAGCTGCACAGTTATTCATCTGCTGGATAAACTCAGCCTGTCCATTATGGACTACTCGATGATTGACCAAGCCTTCTAGCAAGTCTCCGCAAGCCTTGTAAAATTGTTGCCCTGAGACATCCTCAACCACTACGCCAGAATTGGCAAGCCTGTCGGCGATTGTTTGAGTGGCGTACTTGTCAAAGCACACAAGTCTAGGCTTATAAATGTCACACCATGCTTTTATACTGGCAGCCATCTTTAACTCATCAATTGCTACCTGTGAGCTGTAAGTCTCTAAGATGCCAATGCCAATCCTACCGTCGGAAAGCAATTGGCCAGCGACTAATGAGCCATTTCTACGACTCGGACTTACATCGAACCCAAATACTGTATAAGCCCCAACGGACATCTCTAAGGTCGCATCCGATGTTTCTTCAAGGATGCCATGCGGCCACGGACTACTTAAAGAGTCGATCCACTGGCAAAGAGTCTCAGTACGCGTGTTTTCAATCGGCGAAGTAGCAATCGCCTCTTCAATCGCCTCCTCTGTGATGGTGTATCCCAGAGAGGGGTTAGCCAGAGCCCATGCATTTCTATCGGTTATCTTGCAGTATTGGGGAGCTGAGTATTCATAGAAACCAAAAGTTTTGGGCGGGTAATCAATGGCTCGCTCTCGTAAGTCGTTGAGTACAGTGCTGAAAGCGTCTCCTGCATTAGAGGTAAGAAGCGTCTGAGAGTTTGGGTGAGCTCTAGTTGTAGGAGTTGCAGCTCTAAATCCATCTTCAGTGATCTCTCGGATTTCATCGATGTAGAGAAGTCCATTGACACTTCTGCCTCTAGAGCCGTCTCTAGTTGCTGCCACAACATCAAGCCTTGCTCCAGATAGCATCTCAATTGACTCTGTGCCGTTGGCGTGTCTGATTTGTTTGACGAACCCTTTGAGGTGGTCATTTGTCTCCAATAGGCTAGTGATTTGTCTGAAGGTGTCCAGAGCCATGCTTCTATTTGAGGACATGATCAGGACATTGGTATTCCACTTAATCAAGTGCGCCAGTATCAGCATTCTGGCTAAGTGGGTCTTTCCATTCTGTCTTGCTACAAGGATCAGGTTTGTTTTGCGTACCCACATCCCTCTTTTATCCACAGTGAGGATGTCTTTAAGCACGAACTCCTGCCATGGCAGCAAAGGTATCTTCACAATCTCACAGAGGTCTTTAACATCTTGGAGTTTATTTTCGCCCTTTAAGAGTGGACTGTGAAGCCTCGGTTTGGTCGCCCCTCGGAGCTTCTTGGATCGTTTGGGTGAGTTTGTCATTGACTCGGATTAGGTCGGGTCTTGAACGGACTGTCCAGCATCGGCTCGGACTGCATCGGGGAGACATTGGTCGAAAAGACAGGGGGGGTAGCCGCTCGTGCTAAAAAAACCCCCTCATTGAGCGCACCCTTGCGTAGGTTGCAGCTCTTACACAGCACACGAAGGTTATCCAAGTCATGACCACCACCAACCTTGCGTGGGATGATGTGATCGATGTGCATCTCACCCTCGTCCGTTTGACAGATCTGACAGACCCTTCCATCTCTAGCGAACACGCGATCTCGTTGCTCTCGGTAGCGTCTGCTGTTTAACTTATCAATTGCCACTAAGACGCTCCGTTAATGATGGTGTATCTGCAATCATTTGGCATTGAGTAACAATTGAAAGCATGTATCGAGCCTCATCTAATGTAATGAGTGCTTCTTTATACATAACAACAACTTCATCTACTGAACAGTTTAATGCCATCCGTATTTACCCCAATGCGCCCATGCTACACATGGCTCACCATAACGATGACCTATGTAGTCCAATCCCCATTGTATCTGTTCATAGCCATTAAGTGTGGATAAGTAGATGCTTCTACCTTGTGGTATTCCATAATGAGATCCATTACGAGCATTAGGATTGAATGCACTCTCTTTACCATAGAGCTTAACTAAGCACTTGTATTGTTCATAATTAAAATCTAATAGATAAAGAGAATAAGTCTTATAGTCTATGTATTCTTTAGGCTTTGTAGAGCCTGCTTCCGTAGGAAAGCATAGAGCTATCCCAAATGCTAGCAGCACCCCGCGAGCGATCCGCTTAGGCGGCTCGCGGTGAGCCTTTGAGAGGCTCTGCGAACTTAGCATACTGATCGTGTCAAGTAACAGCGTAAATCTTGGGCGTGTTGCCATGTTATTACCCCCTGTGGATAACTTCTGTGGATAACTGTTGTCCTATGTAGTGTGTATAAGCAGGTGGAATGGACTCTACTAACTCGCCCCAGATCATCCAATCAATACCCATAGCCTCATTGGCTTGTTCCATTGTTTTAGCAGTATGTCCGCCGTTAGGTATCTCATCACGCATTGAGCCATAAATACCTACAGGCTTGCCCTGTTGCTTGTGATGGCACTCAGTACCCTTCAGAGGCACATTAGACTCAAATAGGCGGTGTCTGCGTACCTTTAGTCCAAATGCACTACCACATAGTTGTATAGGGCTTATAAGCGGTGATTGAGGCACATTCTCAATAACATAAGGCTTACCTGATGCAATCAAAGCCTCACGCACCTCTGGGATCATGTCTATCTTAGTCGTACTCTTACCCTGAGCGTTGCGTAAGTGTTTCGTTGCACTAAAGGTCTGACATGGTGGACTAGCAGCTATTACATCAAATTGCTGTAAAAACTCTGGATCAAGGTAATCACGCACATCACCACGAATGTAAGTGAATGGGTAACGCTTACCATGCTTAACATCTATGCCAGTAACCTCAAAGCCAGCTCTGGCATAACCAGCACTAGCCCCACCAGCACCACAGAATAGATCAAGTAGTTTCAATCTTTACCCCATCCTTTGCCCTTGAAGTGAACTGGGTTTGCCACGATCACCTTGATCATAGGCTCATTACAGTATGTGCATGGTATTATTGGTCGATCGTGCCATCCATGATAGATTTCTTGACTAAGATTGCATCGGGAACATTTGTAGTCGTAGGATGGCAAGTTAAGCACCTCTGTATCATGTAAGACCCACAGGCTTGGCAGCGGTCAATGTTTGCCTCTGTGGGTTCGCTAGTAAGATGACCATACTTTAATTGGAGTAGCGGTAATAGATCCTCTAAACGAATGATGGCGGCATACTCACGCGCATCTTCACCCTGTCCGTTTAGTCGTATCACTCCAAAGCCCAATTCCCCCGAAAGAGCTGTGCGAGCTTTTAATTGTTTGATGTATGCCAATGGTTGAAATCCAGCGCGGGCTTTGACTTCAACATCGAACGGAACATTAACAATGTCCTTACCGCTACCCCTTCCGACAGTTGCACCACTCCACACAGTCGATAGGTACTGTGCGACTACGCGTTCTGTTCGGAAGCCTCTGTGTTTTCTTGCTTGACTAGCCATGTGCCATGTAGCCCAACGCTACGCCACCGATAAATAGGCACAATACTAGGAATACTAATAACTGCTCTTTGCTATCCATTAACTGCCTTACACTTTCTGCACTGCCACGCACCCACAATAGGCTGATCATCCTTAAACTTGATCTCAGCTACAATGTCATGCGCCTCTGTAGGCTCATTACATAACTGGCAGTTGATTGTGTCATACAGCGGAATGTCCTCAATGTTAGTCCACTCCCCAGTTGTCTCATCAAAGTATTCTACAAAGCCCATGTTATGCCCTCACTTCTTGTGGATGCCACTTGCCATCGCTACCTATGCGATACCAGACAGGCGGACAATCTGACTTAACTCCACCCGCGTTCATGTGAGCGCATTGATACCCGCCCCATGAACGACCATTCTTCTCACCTTCGCGCCAGCGCATAGCCCCATGAACGCAACTTGGTGACTCTTGTGCCTCTGGTGTTCCCATGATTGCAGACACAGTTTCCATAGCCTTGTCAAGTGTGACAGGCGCATCTACAACCTTGTTGTATTGACCTACAGGCGTTGTCCAATAATCTTGATCATCTGCCTTGACCTCTTGAACTGGTGGCTTGACTGGCTTAGCAGCTACAGTTTTAACAGCATTGACCTGTGCCATCTCTTCTGCACTTGGTCGCTTGCCCTTAGCTGATAAACCTAAATTGGCTAACGCTCTGCCTATGCTGCTCGTCTCTGCATTGTTAATCCAGAACTGGGCATCGACCCCACGATCCTTGCGAAAGCCGTCTGCATAACCTGTAGCATCTGGCATTGTGCGAACAGCATCCTTGTAGATGTAAGCCTTGAAGATCACATGACCCTTTTCCATGTCAATCAATTCCATCTCGGTCACAATCCTGCCATCCTTGAACTCACCATAAAACTGGTGAATGCGGCTATCAACTGTCTCGTATTCTGAAAGATTAAACATAAAGATCACTCTCTTCTGTAGCTAGTTGTCCCATCAAAGCGATGTAAGCTGCTCCATCGATGTAGTTATCGGCTTTTGCTGGATTTCCTGCAGATGCTCTGGCAATCTTGATAAGCGCGAGCATCCCACATACTTGATAATCCTCGACTGGATACTGTAAGTATGCTGAGATGAGCATAGCTGCGTGTTGCATGTTATCTTCAGGCGCACCATAGTCGTTGAGACCACGATCTTGCACGATGTCAGTGGCACTTTGTAGGATTTCCTTGTATTTCATTCCTGCCCCTTGATACTACGCCCACGATGGTATCCATCTCTTACGCCTTTATCATAGCTGCGACGCTGCACATCAAAGATAGTAATGGCAAAGCCTACAACCATTCCAATAATGCAGATCAGCAACAGCTTGTCTGTATTTGACATCTTATACCTATCTGTGCCAATGCCCTCGATTGGCTACAGACTTAGTGTGACAGAAACATCCGACTAATCAAGCACATTTGTATAACGACTTGATAACGATTATCTAGGTCTGCCGTAACTCTTTCCAGACACAATGAATGTGCCATCCTTTTCTATGTGGATAAGATCGACCTGAACTTTAGCCTTATTGACATAGATAATGGCAAAAGCTTGCTGCCAGTTGGCTACGCCCTTTGTGTAGGCGGCTTGCTTAAAGTCCATAAGGTTGCCTACCTCAACACCATGCAGAACACGCCCTATGCGCCCTCCAGAAGCCTCTGAGAAGGCTGATCTGCCCGCTCTGTGGGTATGACCTGAGATCACATTCTTTCCATGCCTACGAGCCGCTTCTAGGGCTGATAAGCCCCCTTGTGGCTTGATGGGTGTGTGATCTCCATGAACTGCGATCCAGTTAGGTGCAATAGGCATTGGGTTCTTATGAAAGGTAATGCCTAACTCATCGAAGCGCATAAACTTCTCAAAGCGTAGCTCTGGCAAAGCCCCGAATGCTGGCACTTTAGCCATGATGATGTTGTAAAGGCGGTCTGTGTGATTACTACGGATGCAGTCGGTGACACCTAACTCCCAGAGTAGGTTCACAGCCTCATTACGATCATCGTCTAAGGTCTGGGCGTAGCTGCCCATGCGACCTTCTTCCCACTTGCTTATCTGTGGTAGGTCAATCTCATCGCCAATTGTGACTACTTGATCTGGCTTAAACTTCTTAATGAATGAAGCAAGGTTGCGTGTGGCAACCCTGTCATGGTAGGGGACTTGTAAGTCCGACACTACAACGATGCGCTTAATCGTCATCCTCATCGTCTTGATAATCGCCATACTTCTCAGGCTCTATAGGGTCAGGCAGTATCCAATGAGGATAAGCCTGTGGCTCTGTGATCATAAACATCGCTATGTCCTCAGCGAAACCGGCACGCTTGAGGCTGCAAAAATACTCATAGAGCCCAATGCAATAAGCATCAAGTTTTGAGTAGCCTTGCTCCTCTAGTGCCTTAGTTGCTTTTCTAGCCATGAGTTTATTGTCTCTCTAAAATCCTAAGAATGGTATCGACACGCCCACGAAGCTCTGAGATTTCATCGCGCATGGATGAGCCGCTATTTGGCTTTAACTCGTTTAGGTAATGCTTTACTAACCATCGAACTGAGCCAATAAACGAACCAATAACGGTCGTAACAGCAACAGCAATTGCCGCTGTGTCCTGCACACTCATTACTTTTTAGGTGAGGCATAACCAAAGATGCCAGATAGGGCAGCCCAAAGGATTGCACGGTAGTCAAGGTCAAAGTTGCTAGATGCCCAAGCTGCAAGGAACGCGCCAGCGGCTAGGTATGCAGGGTGTTTGATGTTTTTCATTATTCTCCGCCTAACATAGGTATCTGATAAAACTCACCCAATAGGTCAGCTTCTTTCTTAAAGCTGAAATGAGCGTGCTTTGTGTGTTTGTTTGCGCCCTTGTAGGTTCGCCACTTCCAGTTGAGGATGCGGGAACAAATGCGACCCTCAAAAATGATGTAGGCAATTCTTTTTTCTTGCTTAGACTTGCAAGCGAGTCGTAACTGGTCACAAAGATCACCCATAATGTCTGGTTCTGATCCCTCAAAAAGGTCACGCGATACATCGATGGCACGAACCCAGCCATTAGCATCTGGTATGTGATCAGACTTGCCAGCACGCAAGTGCCTTGCATCTGCGATCCATCCATCGCTACGCCTAGAGCGGTCTGGGAACGAGTCATCGATCTGCTCTCTTAATTGGACAGCAGCCTTAGAGAGTTTTGGTTTCATCCAAGTAGGAGTTTTGCTTCTTCTTCAGTAATGCCCAACTTAGCTAAAAGAGCAGCTTTCTCAGCAGGTATTGCCAATGCTTCTGCTTCCATTTTTGCGATTTCTGCTTTTATTTCAACATCAGTTGGAGTTGTTGTATCTACTGGATCAGCCCACTCAATGTCTTGAACATTGTCACCGATAAGAGAGAAAGTGCAATTTGGTCGCAATCTTTTAATTGCTTCAATTTCTTTTTTCATTTAGATCTCCATTAGTGTCATTGAAACAGGGTTTGCAGATGATGCTTGTGTGAAAGCTGTCGTTACAGCTTGACCTGTTCTTATTGTTACCTTGTATGTTGTTGCAGATGTCGTGGAAGGACTATCTACAACTTGAAAAGTCTGTGGCCAGTATAATTCTTTTCCTGCTCCACCTGAGACTGATAAATACCCACCAAAATTATTGTTCTCAAAGATCTGTGTCGCTCCACGATAAAGTGAAAATGATGCATCTGCTGATGTTGCTGTGGTTGAAACAGTAAAAAGAGATTTAGGAAAAGACGACATGACTATGATTTTACTGCTGGTGCTGCTAGGGGTGATTGTTGCAGTTAATCCAGTATCGATTTCTGTCCCTGATGTTGTCGCGCCTGTAGTGTGGGTCTTAGTAACAATTTGTTTGATTGCTCCACCACTTGCTGTTGCCCATACAGGTAAACCGCCTGAGACTGTAAGTACTTGACCAGTTGAGCCAATTCCTAAGCGAGCAGGTGTTGATCCACTTGATGAATAGATAGTGTCACCTGTAGTAGTCATTGGGTTGGTCATGCCAGTTGTATCTAAGTTAGCCCAAGCACTGCCTGTGTAATAAGTGGTTACATTGGTATCTTTAAGATAAGCAAATTGCCCTTCTTGTGGAGAAGTAATAGCGGCATCACGCGCTGCTGCTGAAGCAAAGACCAGCACTCCCTGCATGAGGTAGCCATTTACATCCGATGCGCTTAACACCTCACCTGTGGTGAATGTCTTGAAGCCTTGTCCTGCTGCCATTGATTACTCCTTAGTAACTTAAAACGCTAGTGTCTAGAATACCGTATAATGTCGAGTCTAAGATGAACCCATCGATAATTGGCTCGGCTGTGCCGAACCTGACTTTCCATGAGTTAGGTGTGATCGAGTGGGCTACATTAAATACCTGCTCGGTCTTAGACAAGGTTGTATTATTGGGCTGTGTCGTGGTCACGCTGACTGGGGTAAAGAAGTCCATCGTCAAGGCGGCAATAGTGCCAGCGGTGTAGTTATCCTGCTGAAGGTCTAAGGTCAGCTCATCGACGCGGATAACAGTGTCTTTACGAGAGGCAACAAAGGCTTTGGCATAATCCAGTGCTTCTGCATCTGTCTGCATCAAAAGCCCAGATTGGTTATAACTATGTGTAAAAAACTTAGCAATAGAAGCTGCATCTGAGGCGGTCTGGACTGACCCGCCGTTACGGGTAATTGTGGCTAGATTGTAAATCTGGGTATCATCAAATACCCACTTGACATCAAAGTATCCAATGGCTGTGCCATCATCCTTGAACACTACTGGAGTGTCTGCTACAGAGGAGACAGTAAGCTCTCTGTCTTGGAAAGCCACACGCCCTGTAGCATCCATGTAGATAGCCCCATACTCGGTCGTAGCCACTGTCTGAAGGGCTGAAAGGGCTGTGCGCTGGGTCGCTGGGTCTGCCTGTACTGTCGTTAATCCTGTATCGATGTCGCGCAAGGATGAAGGCCAGCCAATTGTGTCTAGGATTTTACCTATGCGCGATCCTGTAGTTTCACCTGCAACAGCTCCTACAACACCGAAGAACTGAGCGTTCTGGAATAAGCGGAAGCCATCTACGGCCGTAACTGTGGTGTACACAATGTCACCATTAAACTTAGGCGTAGAGGTGCTATAGCCAGTGATGTAACCTGCAAAAATTGGATAAGTTACTCCCAAGTAAGTTGCAGTAATAGTCATCTTACGCATTGGATTGAGATAATCGTAATAAGGCGATGAAGGGTTCTGAGGATTGAAGTCACCATTTTGATCCAGAATACGGATAGAAGCTAGACCAGTCTGAAATTGCTCAGATGAAATGTTACGACCTCGGTTGGTTTGCACACTATCCAATAAATTAGATACATCAACTACAAGGCTTGCAGGTGAGTCAGATAAGACATCTGCGCCATCTAAGGTTGATGTGCCAATAACAAAGGGATAGCCGAATGAAGCCCCTGTAGAAAAGTCAATGATTACATTGATTGTTGGTCTGCTCACAGCACTCCAGCTTGTGTAAGTGAGTCACCTCTGCGATTAAGTTTAATGATCGTATCTTGGATCAATCCAGCGAACTCATCTGGGGTGCTAATTGCTCCAGCGTTAATAGTCACAGTGTAGTTGTACTCACGACCATTAGGGCTTCGACCTGAAATCATCCCTGTATCTGGAGTGAACTCACGAAGGTTAGGTTGAATGACTGTAACTACTCCACCTAAATCTTCAACTGCTTTGTTAATTTCTGCAATCGAGCGTGGCTGCATTGATGATGGTGGCAAGGATGTACCGCCACCGCCGCCGCCAGTAGATGGCTTAGCTCCTTGAAGGCGTAGCAATTCCAGCATCTTAGCAATAGCGGCATCTAGGTTAGCCAGATTGATAAGGTCTGCTGGCTTCAGGCTATCAAGGATAGATTTAATGTCTTGGAGTTTTACATTCTGTCCAGACAGTGCGCCCAAAACTTTGAGGTCTGCATTGAGTTTATTGGTTGCAGCGATAATAGCCGCTTCATCTTTGGCAGCAATAGCATTTTCAAGGGCAAGGATGTCACGCTTGACATTTAAGCGGGCTGTGTCATTGGCAATCTGTAGCACCTGTGCGCTAGATGTTGCCTTGCCCAATGCCTCAGCCTGAGAGGTAAGAGCTGCGGCAATCTGGATCTTGTCCATGTCAAAGATTTCTTCACCTTTGAGCAAGGCTTGATTTGCCTTGTCGATTGCTGCGGCTAACTTCTTCTGAGCAACTGTTTGCTTCTCAATTGCTAACTGCTTATTCTTTAGGCTAAGCAATTCCTTGTTACGCTTAACCGCTGCTGCTTCTAATGCGGCTAATGCTTCTTGTTGCTTTTTCTGGCTAAGAGTTAATTTGGGTGCAGATGTAGCAGATGTGCCTAGATTGACACCTACCTGTGCACCAGCAAAGCCTTGAAAGATGTTTTTAGGTAGGTTCTTTAATGTTCTTAATACATTGGTTATGCCACCTAGAGCCGTACCTGCGGCAATAGTAATTCCAGAGATAGCCTTAGCAATTCCCTCGATGGCAATTGTCGCGTCTGAGGTTTCTGTACCGCCGCCGATGCGAGCAAATGCTTCGACTAGACCACTACCGATGATCTCTGAAGCGTTGCCAGTTGCTACGCTTAATAGGTCTAACTGATAGGAAGTGCTAGAAATGTAATCTTCAGCTGCACCAGCAGACTTTGTTAATAATACGCCTAAGATTTCTGAGAATGACTTAGAGGTTAATTCTGCTCTAGTTAAGCCTGTGTTGTACTTAGCAAGCCCTCTAGTAATACCTACATAACCTTTAGCCAAATCCTCGGTTACTGTGGCGAGATCAATACCTGAAGCGCGACTGATCTGAATGGCGTTGCCTAATAATTCTTGTGATTTAGTCAATGAGCCAGTCGTGGTCAATAGGCTCTGAAACGCTGGGCGTAGAATGTCATCGGCAATTGCTGCTGACTTTTCTAACTTGCCTATGTAGTCAGCGATTGCAGGATTGGCGAACCCAATGCCTAGATTAGTAACTGCTGTGTTTAGTCTTTTAGCCGCTGCCTCATCTGCTGCAAATGCTTTGACTGAAGCTTTTCCATAAGCGACTACAGCAGATGTGCCGTATGCCAGACCAACAGCACCAGCTAACTTTTTAACATTCTTAGTTAGTTTTGTGGTTGCTGTTTCTGCTTGCTTAAAAGCCTTTTTGCCTGTGAACTCCGCGGCTATGTCGATCTTTACATCTGCCGCCATTATTTCACCTTTGTCCTTTTCTCAAACTCAACTTTAGAGTTTTCAATTGCTTTAACTACTGCTGCGTTAGCCTTGCCACCATCTTCTGCCCATGCGCGAAAGATTGCGCGACCCTTCATTTTACGAGTAGCGCGACCTGCCTGACCTTCTGCTCTTTTGTAAGCATTAACTATTGGTGAGGTTTGGTTCATGGCATCAATAAACTGCCTACCAGCATCAGGGTTATTGCTAAGAGATTGTCCCTTAGAGCCAGAGCGGATCATCTTGCCAAAGTTTTCATGGCGTGGTGCAACTACTGGAACCATTGGAGCTTGTGGTCTGCCTTGTGGATTTAAGCGACCAGCTGTTTCATAGATGGAGCCTGAAGGCGAAGCATTGACAATACGAGCAAGCGATCTAAATCCAGAGCGATTAGGCTTTGATGGTGTGGTCTTGTAACCAATACCACGCTTTGCCTCAGTTGATGACCAGACTCGGTTGCCCCAAGTGCCATTGTTACTTTTAGCCCAACCGCTAAGTGGTGCAGTTGATGGAACAAATCCTCTAGCCTTTGTTGTAATTGGCTTTAGGATTGCTGCGATTTCTTTCTGAGTTTCTTTAGCAAGGTCAGGTGTGAAGGCTCTGAGGGCTTTTCTAAGCTCTACCGCGCCTTTGACTTCTGTTGGCATCGCTCACCTCTTTCGCTTCATCCTTTAGCCCTTGCACAAGTGCATCGAGCATTGTCTTGTCTAAATCCAACAATTGCTGTGGCGAGATCCCTAACCTAATGCTTAGCCTAGCGATTAGGTAGGTGAATGGGAGATCCCGCTTTAAGCTAAAGGGTCAGACTCCTCAACAGAAACCGATTTGAGGGTTTCTATGAAATCTATCCCGAAAGGCTTAACAGACTCACCTGACCTGCGTGTTACTTCCCATGCTAACCAATAGACATCGCTCTGCTTTTCTTCATCGCGGAACGCCTTATGGAAGCCCTTTTTAGCGTACTGCTCAAATGCGTATTCCACCGCTGGGGTGATTTCGCCTTCTAGTACGCTTCCATCGTTACGAACTATCTTCAGTTTTGCCATGAGTTTGCCCCTTTATTTAATTGATTAGAATGTGCCTGTTGTGGCTACTGCAACTGTTGAGTTAGCAGTAAAGGAAATCGACATACTTCCAATGTCACTTACAGCACCATTAATGTCGGTGGTGTTGTTAATCAACAAGGAAACTGTGTACAAAGGATTGGTTGCTGAAACAGCAGTACCCTTTGTTTGTAGGAATACAGCGGTTACTGTTGTTCCCCATGCAGCCTGTAGTGTCTGCAATACATTAGCTGTAGCTGTGTCGTTTAGGAAATCGATTGTCACAGTTGATGACTCTAGTCCCTTAACGAACTTGTGTGATGAGTCACCCATAGCGGTTACTTCTAGCTCATCAAATGCGCGGTTGATTGTTACTGCTGTTACATGGTCTGAAAGATCAACAGAGTTAATCTTCACGCCCACATTGTTATTTAGAAATACAGCCATGAGATTATTCCTCTTCTTTCTTAATTACTGGCTTAGGTGATGATGGTGCTACCTGCCCGATCTTGATCAGGAAGGCTTCATTCTCTTTTTCCCACTCGGACATTTTAGCTCCAACTCGTAAGGATTGATACGGACATCTCACACGACAGCAACTCTCCAGAAGCAGCGTTGAGAATACTTGGTGCGCTTATTGCGCTTACATTATAGGTCAAAGAAGATGCTGCGAGCTTGTTAAACACTCCAACAACTACATCCTCAATGCCGTTAAGGTTGCCCTCATTATCAAATAGGGGAACAGTCATAATAATCTTGAAGTTAGCCGTAGGGCTAATAGTGATGTGCTGATTGTTGTTAGGTGTCAGATACGGATCATCTGGTGACACGATCACAGAGTTAGCAAGGACTGTTGCAGGTGGAAATGCAAATGTCTGCCACTTAGCGTTATCGACTAGGGCGGTTGCTAATGTGGTGCGGAGTGTTGTGATGGCTACTGGTGGCATCAACTACCCGATCATGCTAGTAGGCGCAAGCGCGTGGGCAATCATGCCCCTGATCTTCGCCAGTAATTGTGCTGACATCCGATAAGGGGATGGCTGGAAATCGACAGCATTTGAGCCAGAAAGGGTGGCGGTTTTTGCTTGCCAGATTTCAACAGCGATCATCAAAGCTGCTAACTGTACTGCTGCATCTAAAGTATAATCTACATAAGTATCGGCTGAAACTGAGCCGAAAGGTTGGACTGGATGCTCTACTGCTGGAGTGTTGTTGTTGCCTGTGATGGCATAAGTGATTGAGTAATCGCCTACTCCAGTGAGAGTTTTTGATCCGTTGTGCTTTGCGCCGTTGCCAGCAATTGTAACTGTCTGACCGACATAAAAAACTTTTTCTACTTTGTCTTGAAAGTAAAGTGTTCCTGTTGTGGCTGTGTTGCTGTGGGAAATGTTATAGGTTGTGTTAGTCCAGAGCATAGGCAGAAGTACAACATCTGCTGCATCACAGACTTCTTGAAGCGTAGCATCTGGGTACAGCGTACCGACTCCGAGGGTTGATCGGAGTTCTGCGACTGTTACAAGTGCCATGCTATTCCTTTCTAAAGACTCTGAGGGAGTAGAGGGCTACTACTCCCTCAGAGCGTACTTAGTTGCTTCTTATGGTGCTGTGTAATTGAAGCGGCGGACACCCTTACCTGACTTAGCAACATAGAGTGCTAGGTATCCGTATAGGTTGATTTCGATTTCGCCTGATGTCAATACATTGACGCGAAGCTGTGTTGTTGGTGACTCCCACGCATAGACTGATGATGGAGCGATTAGGAACGCTGAGTCATCGACTACGCCTGATGCTGTGATGTTGTGATCGACGATTAGGTCTGTTCCAAGTACGCCACCGCGAACAGATGAAGCGTTAGCTACACCTGAAGCATTGTATGTTGCGCCTTGTGCGGAATAGAGGGCTCGTCCAGTGGTATCGGCGTATCCTGAAATAGCCGCCCACTGGTCGGTGCTTGCCACAAGCTTGTTAGCGAAATCTCCGCCAGTACCCTTGTATGCTGCCGCACCTTCTGTAGCGATAAAGCTCTGAAGTCCTGCTGCTGTTGCTGCAACGCCTGTTGCAACTGTACCTGATGCGATGAGTTCAGCGATAAGAGCGGCATCTGTAGCCTTTTCGTATGCCTTGCGAAGCTCAACCATCATTAGCTCCATAAATGCTGGAGATGATCTATCGACGAGCTCAAAACTGACGCGCTGAAGTCCCGAGAACTTGTTGACAGTCACAGTATCATAGGATGAAGTCATCCCTGTTTCTGATGGTGCTGAACCTTCGTTTGTGTCTGCAACTGTTGGTGCAGTGTTAGGTGTTGCATTGTTTGTATAAAGGCGTGGCACAGTGAAAGACATACCGCTTTCAGTAAGTGCTGCGCGTGTTACTGCGTCAAATGCTGGACGACCTGTGAAGGTGTCTGTGATGAATGTGTTTAGGTGTGGTGCAAGTGTAAGACCTGTGTTAGTTGATGTTGAGTCATCTGCTGCGCGAACAACACGACGAGCCTCATCATCACCAAGGGCTGCCTTGATGTTTGCTTCTAGGTACTGTGCGCCTGTGATAGGTGCTACGCGCTCGCGCACGAATGTAGTTGCTGTCACTACAGTTGGACGAGCAGCTTCAACCGCTGCTGCTTCTACTGCTGGTG
>JACCEB012043669.1_pt1 | contig 16354 bp, 8 predicted proteins | sample 7454761 | NCBI WGS metagenome assembly JACCEB01 (sample SAMN15323454, study PRJNA562643) | freshwater metagenome | isolation source: river surface water | place: USA:Blue River Watershed | collected 2017-08-18 | reverse complement strand
GGTGGAAATTCTAAATTATCTAACATGTCTTGTTTATATTCCAAAACACATTTATTATCTTGATTATATAATATTTTATATTGTTCACAATATGTTTTAATTTTATCATTAATAATTTCTTGATTTATACTTAAATATATTTTTTTAGTTACCATATATTTTTTACTTAATTCGTATTTATCTAAATTATAAGTAATAATATCATAAATACCATTTTGACTATTATTAAACTTATAATTTATTCTGTATATTCGTATTGTTCTAATTGACATATATATATTATATGTTATTATTTGTTTAATATTAAATGGATATATTATCATTTTTTTATTTTATAGATTTTTACCAAATGTTTATGAACAACTCAAACCATAATTTTTTATTAATAATAGTGATATTATATATATCAATAATAAAAAATTGATAATCTAAATAATTGCATATATTGGCTATATAATACCATATTAATTAATAAATCATGGCTGAAAACGTTAATTTTGACTTTAATACATTTAATGCGTTTGATGTATTTACTAAACCTATATCAAATGTAGTATATAACCAAAAGTCACTACTCAATAGTGATTATTTACAAAAACGTTTAAATACTTTTTTAACTAATATTTTTACTAGTAATAATATTAATCTTGATGAGGGTGTATACTTACTAATTGAGTGTGTAAAACAAAATAATAATCCATATGTTATTCTTTCTAATGTTCTTGATAGTATTACTAATAATATGAGTCAAACAATTAAAAGTAAACATATTCAAGATAATAAACTTAACATTACTGGATTTTTTGAAGTGTATACATCATATGTAAAAAATATTAAATATCTTCGTAAACTATTCAATACTATTATTGAATGCACTTCAAAGAAACAATATTTAATATATATTATTACAAACTTCTATCTGTATTATAATATTTTCGAAAAAGAAAATATTCTACAGCTTCTATTTACATCTTTTAATAAAGATAACTTTGAAGAAGCAATTAACATAATTAAAGTAGTATATCACTTTAAGAATTTTAAGAAACTCTTTGGTATGCCATTTAATCTTAATAATCAAGAAGCAGTAAATATTAATATGTTAGATAATTATTATCTAGTAAATTATGTAAATAATCAGATTACTGATAAAATTTACACTATGATTGATAATAAAAATTTGAACGATTATGAATTAAATCAAATTATTGAATCAATTAAAATCTTTACTAGTGATGATATGGGTAATATTAAGAATTTATTTGTAAATAAATACAAAGAGAATCTTGAGAAACGTTTACTAGATAAAAAAACAAATTATAATCTAGAATATGAACTATTATATGCTTTTAATAAAACATGTAATCGCGATGTTATGATTAATATGCATTGTATAATTAATGATTCAAAGATTAACAATGACTTTGATTCACAACTACATACATATAATAAAGATTCAATTGAAATTGAAACTGAAGAATTAAAAGGTTTAATAATTCCGGATTTAAAAAAAATTACAACACAAATTATGAAACCAAATACATGGAATTGTAATAGTAATTTTGTAAATAATTATTCTGAATTAAAAAATCATAAATCTATTCTCTTACCATATGCTATTATGACATCATTATTCGATGAATATAATGATACTTGTAAATTTTTTAACTGTGATTATATTAAATCACATGTTAATTTTTCAATGAAATTTAATGATGTAAAATATCAATTTAAATCAAATATTATTCAAGCAAATATCATTCAATATATTAATAATAGCGAAAATAATAGTATTCGTGCAGGTGATTTAGCAACTAGTATGAATATTGAACTCAAAAATCTTAATATCGCTATTAATTCACTTCTTTTTACTAATCTTGTAATTAAGAAGAATGAATTAGAAATCAATTCGCAAAATATTGTTCTTACTCTTAATACTCAATTTAAATCTGATAATAATATTATTGATTTAATTGAAATTTATCATAAGATTGAAGATACAAATAATAAACAAAATATTGTCAATGATGTTGAGAATGATGTTGCGAATGATGTTGTGAACGATGTTGAAAGTGAAGATGAACTTGAAGTCGAAGAAGTTGAAGAAGTTGAAGAAGTCGAAGAAGTTGAAGAAGTTGAAGAAGTCGAAGAAGTCGAAGAAGTTGAAGAAGTTGAAGAAGTCGAAGAAGTCGAAGAAGTCGAAGAAGTTGAAGAAGTTGAAGAAGTTGAAGAAGTCGAAGAAGTCGAAGAAGTCGAAGAAGTCGAAGAAGTCGAAGAAGTCGAAGAAGTCGAAGAAGTCGAAGAAGTTGAACAAGAACAAGTTGAACAAGAACAAGTTGAACAAGAACAAGTTGAACAAGAACAACTCGAACAAATAGAATTAATTAATGATTTACATGAAACAATTTCAGAAATGTCTGAATTTTCATCGGAAACATCAAACGAAGAATTATCATTGAATAATAATTTAGTTGAAGTTGAGAATGATGAAAATGAAAATGAAGAAAATGAAGAAGATGAAGAAAATGAAGAAGATGAAGAAAATGAAGAAGATGAAGAAGATGAAGATGAAGATGAAATTGCCAACAAACTAATTAAATTGGAGGAATTATATACAAATTATAATGATAAACGTTATGGTATTCCCAAAAAGAATAATTTCAAGAAAGAAATTAATTCACTTATTGAAGAATTAGAAGGTAAGTGTGATAAAACTCTATATGAAAAATATATCATTCAAACTATTCAAGACACACCAAAACGTGAATTTATTCAAATTGGTAAACATAAGGGTAATATGAATAATGTCCAAAAAGTAAGTATTGCTAAACGAACATGAATTAATTGAACTATTATTAATGTATTTATTTATTAAAAAACAAATAAAAAATTGAAAAATGATTTATATGCTAAAATAGGTGTTATTATGTTAATTAATTAAAATAATCATGTCAATTGAAGTAATTACAAATAACTATTTTGAATCTCATCTGGACTTTGGTGTTGATACAACAGACCAAAGTGTCCATTATGTCGATAATACAGTTATCGACCAGAATATGATTCCTAATCCATTTTATGTTGGATTTCAAGGAGGTAATTTAAGTAAACAAGAACGTAAAGTTATGTATACTTATAATAATGTTATTGTTCTACTTAATAATAATATGTCAACTGAATTTATTGAACAGTTTTTTCAAAGAACTATTAATACAAATACTCTAAAACAGTTTCCACAAAATAGTGTAAAATATAAACGTGTATCTCTTAATATTCTAAAGAATCAACAATTCTATTTTAAAACAAATATTGTTACAGATAAACATATGAATATACTGTTTCCGGATGAAACTTTTAATCCAGAAGAACTTGTATTTAGTATGTTTCAACTTGATATGTCAAATGCAATTGAATATTTAAAAATGTATACAGAAGAAACATCAATTACACATATTAAACTACCACTACAATTAGCAAAAACATATAATAAACGTAATTTAGAACAAGTAAGTAAAAATATATCTCGAATGTTTTTTGATTTAAAAGATAATGACTTTTGGACAAAACAAAATTCATGCAAATTAAATATAACTAATATGTTTACAGTCCGTGATTTTCAAAGTCGAACTGGTAATAATAATTTTGTATTACTTTCTCAATCACCTGACCGTGAGAAACAAGCAACAGTTGATGGTGATTCTAAATCGTATTCATCGACACGTAATAAGTTTGAACAATTTTGTGATATTTCTACTATTCTAAAAGATAATAAAAATAATTCTCGAACTTTTTATGCAACAATGCCAGACACAGAGGTTACAGACAAAGATGTTTTAGAAATTATTAAATCAACCGATTCAGAAAAATCATTATATGAGCTAACTAATAATATGTTAATTTCAAAAGAATATTGTCATAATATCTTTAGTAAAGATGTTTTAGAATATATTTCTAAAGTGGTTAATAAGTATCCTGGTATTTACAAATATACATTTGGATATGCAATGCTAACTTTATATTTAGAAGAATGTTTGTTCCTAACAAAATCAACTAAGAATAGTCGTTTTGTATTTGATATTAATACAGCAAATAAACTACCAACATTTCCATTTTTGGCTCAAGATTTAAAACTCAATCCATATGTATCAGTCTTAATTCACAATGAAAATTTAGATATGAAATCTAATGCATGTGGACTAAAATATATTGATAATTATGATGGTTATGGAGTATGTGATTTGGAGACTTTTAAGAAGCGTATGAATATTTTCATTAGTCGCGATGTTACTAAAGATGTATTTGCGAATGTTAATATGAAGGAATATGGAGTTAGTGGTAGTATTATTGCAGCATGCTTACAAAAACGTAATCCACTATATGATGCGTATATTCATGAATTTAAGGATGAGAATATTGCATTTGAGAATTTTATTGATGACTATTATGGAAATTCCGACATTGATGTTATGTGTAATATTCAATCATATACTGAATATATTATGAAATCATATGAATTATATAAAACATTAATTCAAAATATCGCACCGAATGCGAATCCAAATGATAAAACATATTCATATGATACAGTTCGAACAGTTGGAATTACTCTTACTGATGAATTTTTTAAAGAAACACTTGATGATTTCAATATGCGTTATGGAACTAATTGGACTTTAGAAGAATATATGGATAATGGTAAAGATGCACGTGTTCGTTTGTATCTCCATTCTAAATATTACAACTTTAAAATTATTTCGAACGAACAATTATATCGTTCTGGTCGAGATACAACTAATGAATTTCTAAATGTATTTATGCAACCATTAACAATTGACCAATTAACAATTTATTATACAAAAGATGATTCGTATAAATTTGAAGTTAAAAAAGACACTGATTTTATCTTTTATATCAATGATTTTCGTAAAGAAAATAATAAAGTAAAAGAATTACAAAATAAACCAATTATGAAGATTGGAGAAAGTATTCGTTTTAAATTAAACTTTAAAACAATTAATAAAACATTTGAAGTATTTAAAAGTGTTAATAATGACTTTTTTAGCACTGTTGCACGCTTTCATCTACCATGTGTTCGTGCATATTATACAGATAATAATGTATATATTCTACCATCATGTATTGGTGCAATGATGACTAATATGAATATTGATTACAAATATTTTGCAGGTATTCGTGATCCGTATCAGATTGTAATTAAATATATGAAACGTGGATTTGGAGTTATTTTAAATAAAGATGAACTTAAACAACTAGAAGAGCATATTAAAAAGAATAACTTATCAATGGAATATTTTGGACCAAAAGAAGTATATACAAATATGTTTATACAATTACAAAATAAGAAAGAATATAAATATATTGATACATATGAAGAAATTAAGAAACATTATAATAAATTTAATAAGACAATAGATATTACACAATTTAATACAATTTCAACTAATGGAAATATTAATACATGTATTAAATCATTTATTGAATTTTATTATGAAACTATGAAAAATTAAATAGTTTTTTTAAAATTTATTTTATTTTATTTAATATATTATATAATGAATATTAAATTAATAATTATTACTTTATTAATTATATTAGTTATTTATTTATTTTTAAATAATAATAAAAATGAACATGCAGGAAATGTTGGTTTTTCAAGAGAAGCCTATAGTTCATTTGCGTCTGTTTTAACAAACGATAATGTAACATTACCTGATATTAAATTTATAAAAATTTTTTCTGAAGATGGTGAATTTAGCAGAAATTTAAAAACAAATACTCTTAATGTAACAAATAATGCTGAAATTGGTGCAAATCTTAAAGCAGATAGTGTTAATATAAAAGGTAATAGTAGATTTGATGCTAATTTACTTTCTAATACTATATCAACATATAGTACTGCTGATTTTGGTGGTAATGTAACAGCAAATGGTTTAACTGTTAGAAATAATGGTATTTTTGGGGGTGATTTAAAAGCTAAAAATTTAAATACAACAATCGATGCAACTATTGATGCCAATTTAAAAGTTAAAAATAATGCAGAAATTATGAATAATTTAAAAGCAAAAACATTTAATTTATCAAATAATGGTGAAGTTGCAGGTAATTTTAAAGTTAATAGTTTAAATGTAACTGGTGATGCTGATTTTGGAGGAATATTAAAAGTAAATAAAATTAATTTAGGAAATAACTTATCATTAGATACAAATGGTAAGATAAATAGTGAAGAAGGAATATTCAGTGGAAATGTTTCTGGTAGAAACGGTATATTTACTGGTGATATAACAGGTCAAGATTATTCAGGTAGAAATGGCAGATTTACTGGTGATATAACAGGTCAAGATTATTCAGGTAGAAATGGCAGATTTACTGGTGATATAACTGGTGAAGATTATTCAGGTAGAAATGGTAGATTTACTGGTGATATAACTGGTCGTGATTATTCAGGTAGAAATGGTAGATTTACTGGTGATATAACAGGTCAAGATTATTCAGGTAGAAATGGTAGATTTACTGGTGATATAACTGGTGAAGATTATTCAGGTAGAAATGGCAGATTTACTGGTGATATAACTGGTGAAGATTATTCAGGTAGAAAAGCTATATTTACTGATAATATAAAAGGTTTAAGTGCTACAATTACAAATGATATAAGTGGAAATAATATATATGGTAAAAATGTTAGATTGACAGGAGATATAACTGGTAATAAATATAATGGCGTTAGTGCTACATTTAGCGGTGATATATCTGGTAATCGCGGTATATTTACTAATGATATTAGTGGAGCTAAGATTTACGGAACAACTGGACAATTTGCGGGTGCATTAACAGCAGGTGATAGTACATTTCAAAATGTAAATATACCTGGTAAATTAAATATAGGGGGTGAAGATTTTAGTTGGGATAAATTTAATTTTACATTTGCATCAAATAATGTAAATAAATTATGTTTTTCTCCAACAAAATGTATAGATGAAAATACAGTTGATATGTTAAATATAATTAATGCAACAATGATTAGTGATTTAACAGGAAACAATAATTTATATGTGCCTAAAAATACAAAATATATATTAGATTCAAATTATAATTCAAGCTTTGTATTATGGAATAATAATACTCTTAGAAATTTATTATTAGAAAATACTAGAATTAGACCAATAAATAGTGCAGATTATATATATGTATGGGATACAGGAAATATAAGTATTTATCCTAGTAAACTTTGGAACGGACAATTTATATACAAAGTATTATCAACTAGAACAGGTAATGATATTGGTTATGAAATTACAGTTCCAAATCATCCAATACCAGAAAAAGAAATAACACTTTTATGGATACAAGTTATATCAGATAGATGGACACCATTTAGAGTAACGGGTTTAGATGCAAATGGTAATTATTCAAAGAATTTTGGTAAATTTATAGGTGGAAATCGAATAGCAGGTAATATGCAATCACCTACACCTACAAATACTAATCAATCAAGAGTCTTTGAATGGATGCCTATACCAATAGATTTAACAAATAACCCTACACGTAAAATTAGAGTTACAACATTTTATAGTAATGATCATTATATAACTCAAATGGCATTTTCAGAAAATATATATAATATTTGCAGATTAAATTGTCTTGCACTTCATTGGCAAGTTAATAAATTAAATAATTTAAATGATGGTATAGATAATACAAATGGTAATATAAAATGGAATAGTGATAACTGGAATGGTGAAGGATTAGCTCAATTTACACTTAATACTAATATAGATATTAGAATACCATTTGTTAATAGTGGAAAAAACAAAATGTTTTATATATCAGAATATTTTTATTATGCTGAAGATAAGGTTTATGATATTGTAGTAGAAATATTAGATACTAAATACACTGGTAAGGCTATTCCGTTTAACAGTAATGTAATATCTTCATTTTATACAAATAAAGGACGTTATACAAGATATTATGGTGTTGAAATACCAAGAGATAGATTACCAGCAGGTAATTTTTTAAATTTAAGATTAAGAATAAATGATACTCCAAATAAACCAACTTCAATATTATATTTCAAAGAAGTAGGTACACATGATGTTATTTAAATAAATATATATTACATACACTATTTTACATACTTTTAGTAAATGTTTTCTTACAGTTAATGCAAGTATAAAAGATAGTTGCAGGTTCATCTGCACTACGAGTTTGAGTAATATAGTATGTATGTTTACGTTCATTACAACGACCACATTTAAATTCATCTGTAGTATTGACAGTATATAGAGTTAAATCACGTAAATTATTTTTATCAATGATATATTTCCAACGTTGTGGATGCAGTTGATACATTTTTAGAAATGGTAATGTTTGAGCTGATATACTTCCATCAAGTAATGCAGGAAGTAGAGTTTTATTATTAATTTTATTATTTTTCATATCTAAATTATCACATATTTCATTCAATTTATCCATATATACTGAATTAAATTCAGATTGTTCAAGAAGAGATGTTTTAATATAATTCAAAGTAAATTCAAATAATCCTTTTTCAATTTGAATAGAAATAGGTATGCAATTAATATATTTATCAATATCACTAACAATTTTCTTTCTATCTATTTGTGTTTCAGCAAATTTAATTAAAGAGATAGGTAGATAACAAGAGTTAGTCATTATAAATTTTTGTCTTTTAATATATTCTCTATCATACGAAAAGTTACGAAATTCAAGTTCTTCATCGCGATATGACATTTTATTATTTATATAATATGTTATTTATTGTTTAACTAATATTAATTAAAATTATCAATTTTTATTTATTTATTGATTACATGTTGTAATCAATAAATAAATAAAAATAGAGGGCAAAAAATAAAAAATCTATGATTTTTTATTTTTAGTTGCCGAAAGATTTTTCAAATCTTACGCCTAGAATTGTTTTTAAATAATTCTTGCCGTCAATTTTTATTTATTATAAAATAGAGCAAGTTTAAATTTATTTAAAATTATCAATTTTTATTTATAATTTTATATATATATAATAATGAAACTTACAAAACTTATAATAATATTAGCATTAATAATTTTGCTTATTCTTTTATTAATTAAAATAAATGATAAAAAAGAACATTTAGAAACTCTAAATGAAGCAGTGCAAAATATGATTTCATTACATACAGATAATAGTGCTATTTTTAATTTGGCAAGATTTAATAAAGTAAATACTGAAGAAATAAATGTATCAAATAATATGAATGCAAATAGAGGTATATTTAATAATATAACAGTAAATAATAATTTAGATATATCTAATAATCTTACCGCAAATAGTGGTAATATTAAAGATCTTAATATATTAAATAATTTAACAGGAACTACAGGTTCATTTAAAAATATTAATTCAACTGATATTAGTAGTAATAATATTACTGCAGAATCTGGTAGATTTACAAATATTACATCAGAATCTTTAAATGTTAGAAGATATGATATAAGTAGTTTAAATGTAAGTAAAATATGTTTTGATCCAACTGATACTACTAAATGTTTAACATTAAATACATTCAATGGTTTAAATAATTTAAATAATTATACTGTTAATAATCCAAAGAATCAATATATGTATTATCCAAATGACATACCAGGTGTAGTTATGTCTGAAAGTAGTTCGGCTACATATAACAATAATGTTATATGGACTAAATTAAGTAATAACATAGAATTAAGTAATCCTATAAATGCTGATTTAGGAAAATTAAAAGCAATTGGTGCTGGAGAAACATGGAAGCAATATACTACAAGTTTAGTTGATTATACTGGGTCTAATACTAGTTATACAGAATTTCGAACAAGCACTTTTAATAAGGCACAACCTAAAGGAACCGGTATAGAAATTACTGTGCCTAAACCACCACCAAATAATCCTACCGGTGATTATTCTGTATTATGGGTAAGATTTACAAATTCAAGTACACCTTGGATAAATTTAAAATTATATCAATATAATTCAGTAACAGATAATATAATAAAATTTTTTGGGAAAATATCAGATGGTTTACAAAATTTAAATAAAATTAGTCCAGATGGTTCAACACATAATGCTACATGGAATGCACAACAATGGATACCAATTCCATTTGATTTAAATGGTAATTCTTCAAGAAAACTAGTATTAAGTAATTTTAATGATACATCTAATCCTATGTTAATCAATGCAATTGCATTTTCAACAAATCCATGGAATCATTGTAAAATACCGGCTTTATCTCTTTATTTCCAAACAAATAATGACGATAATGCAAATAATGTAGTCGGTGCAACTGGTGGTTTAACTTGGAATCAGAATAATTTTAATAATGAACCATTAGCTCAATTTAATGGTGGTAATACATTTCAATTTAGAATACCATTTGTTAATAGTGGTAAAGATAAAATATTTTATTTAATTGAACATAATAATAACTGGGGTCCTGCTATTACAAGTTTAGAAATATTTAAATATAATACAACTACGCAAGTAGAAACAGCAATTAATTTGGGTAATTTTTATACATCATTTGATAATCCTTTCGCTAGACATCATAATAGTAAAATATATCAGAGATATTATGGTGTTGTTATACCAAAAGAACATTTACCAGTTAAAGGACCATATAATGATAATTTTATAAAATTAAGAATTACTATACCTTCAGGTGATAATATATATTTTACTGAAGTAGGAACACATGATAAAAATTCATTTGAATAAAATTATATTTTATATTTTTATATAATATAATATTATTATGATTACTAAAAAAATAATCATTATATTTTTGTTAATTATTGCATTAATAATTATTTTAATAATAAAACATAAGAATACTAATATCAATACCAATACCAATAATAAAGTAGAAATACTAATTGAAAATTTTAAATTAAATTTAGATATTGAAGAAGAAAATGATTATGAAAATTTAATTAATAAATATTATAATAATAACATGGAATATACACCAATTATAAATAATTTTGGTATAATTGAAACAAATAATATCGATATACAAAATAATTTAAATTTAGAAAATATAAATACAAATACATATTTTAATAATTTAAATACTAAAACATTAAATACAGATACATTTGATACAAAAAATGCAACTATTAGTAACATCAATAGTTCAGGTAATATTCAAAATACAACAGATAATTATAATAAATTTACAAAATTAAATACAGAAAATAGTAATACAAATAGTATTATAAATTCAAATAATACAAATATTAAAAATATATCTATTTTAGATAATTTAAATATAGCAAATAAAAATTTTACTAATTCTACTATGTATGTTGATAGTTTATGTTTTGATAATAAATGTTTTGATAAATCTATTTTTGATAATATTAATAAAATAGATATAATTAAACAACAATATAGTAGTCCTTTAAATCAATATATGTATTTACCAAATAGTAGAAATACTAATGGTAGTATTATAAATGATAAGAATTTAATTTGGAATAATATTAAAAATGAAATTACTCCAAATAATAATTCAGATGGTAAATTAAAATCAGTAAATGGCACATGGGCATTAGATTATAATACAACTCTATGGAAGGGAAAAAATATATATAAAATATTATATCCATCTATAACAGTACAAACAACACGACGTGTAAGTATCTGGTTTGGGCTTGATTCAACAAATGTAACTACATCTACTACAAAAATACTATACCATCAATATGATGGTTCGGGTATTGAAGTTAGAGTTCCAGAACACCCAAATAAAGCAAATGGAGAAGATTATACAGTTTTATGGGTTCAAACAATTAATGGTAGATGGAGTTGTTTTAGAGTATATGAATATGATATAAATAATAATGTTGTTGTAAAATATTTTCATAAACATATTTCTGGATTTAATAATTTAAACAAAATATCACCAGATGGTTCAACACATAATGATGTATGGAATGAATTTGAATGGACACCTGTACCAATTAATTTAACTGGTAATATTCAAAGAAAAGTTATGATAAGTATATTCTTTGAAACCGATGATGCTACTAAAAATCAAGCATGGTTTTCAGGTATTGCATTTTCAACAAATCCATGGAATCATTATAAATGTCATGCATTAGAATTACATTGGCAAATACATAAATTAGATGCAAATAATAATTTAATACGAGAAATAGATAATACTTATAGTTATATTAAATGGTGGGCTAATAGTGATGGAGATGCATGGAATAATACAAGATTAGCATATTTTGATGGAACTGCCTCATCATTAGTATCAACAATAGCCAGTACATTAGGATCATCAGAAGTATTAGTTTATTTTAGAATACCATTTGTTAATAGTGGTAAGGATAAAATATTCTATTTAGTAGAACATAATTCTAATTATGATACTGGTACATATGAAGTAAGTATTTTATATAATAATGTTTATAAAAGTTTAGGTAATTTTAGAACAACTTTTCAAAATCCATTTGCAACCCATTTTAATAGTAAAATGTATCAAAGATATTATGCAGTTCGTATACCAAAAGAATTATTACCACCTGTAGATTCAAAAAATAATAATTTTATTAATTTTCGTTTATCTTTATATAAAAATGAAAGTATTTACTTTACAGAAGTAGGGACACATGATGAATCACCATTTTAAAAATTATATTTCACTCTATTAAAACCATAATTAAAAATTGACGGCACCAAAATTCAAAAAATAAAAATTGATTTTACATCATTCAAAATATATAAAAATAAAAGTTTATTATATAATAAACTATGTCATTATACGTTAAAGATGATATTGAATTGCTCTCTAAAAATATCGATACTATAAATGAAAAGATTGAACGTAAACAATTAGAAATGTATGAACCAAATGATAAAGAACGTAAAGAAGTTACTAAATTAATTCTCGATTTTGTTAAATCTAATAAACGTAAGATTTACGGAGGCTTTGCATTAAATAATTTAGTTTTAGATAAAGATAAAAAAGAAGGATTTTATAAAGATTATCAAACACCAGATGTTGATTTCTATTCACCTTCACCTATTGAAGATTTAATTAATTTGTGCAATATTTTACACAAAGCAGGTTATAAACGTGTAGTTGGTAAAGAAGCAAGACATGCAGATACTTATAGTATTATAGTTAATTTTCAATTATATTGTGACATCTCGTATGTTCCACGTAATATATATAACAGAATGCCCTTCAAAGAAATTAATGGATTAAACTATATTCATCCATTTTTCATGACAATCGATTATCTAAGAATGATTACTGATCCACTTGCTAGTTATTGGCGTATTGAAAAATCATTAAAACGTATGGTATTACTCCAAAAGCATTATCCTCTACCAAAAGTAGATAAACCAATCCAAATAGTTAATTCTGAACCTATCTTAGATAAAGCTGTTAATGAAATTACTAAATTCTTATCTACATCTAAAACATGTATTGCTATTGGATTTTATGCATATAATTATTATGTTAATGCTTCACAAACAATGAATAAAAATATTAAACCGATTAATATTCCTTATCATGAAATTATATCAACAAATTATAAACAAGATTTTGATTCATTAATAGAATTATTGCAAAAAACATTTCCAGAACATAAAGTTACTCATAAAGAATATTTCCCGTTTTTTCAATTTACTGGATACAGTGTTGAAATTCTATTAAATGATGAAGTGGTTGCTATACTCTATTCACATAATAATAAATGTTTACCATACCAAATGGTAGATGCTATTGAATTTAAAGATAATAAACAAAATAAATTAGGTGGAAAGATAACTTTAGGTTCATTCTCATTAGCTGTTTTATATGCTCAAATTATGACAATTAAATATAGAGTAAATAATGATAGAGATATGACTGAAGTCTATATGACAATTGTTTCACATATGATTCAAGCCCGTTCAGATTATTTTAAGAAACATAATAAGAATATCTTTGATGAAGATACATTATTTAGAGATTTCATTGTAGAATGTATAGGCGAAGGTATTCATCCTGACAGAGAAGTTGGATTGCGCATGGAGGCTCGTCGTAAAAAGAATAAGAAAGCATATTATATGTATGACCCTGAAAAAGATATGAAAACTGCAGATACAACATATAATTTTAGTAATATGAGTGGTAATGAGGTTAAGAATCCAAAGAATTCAAAACTTAAAGAATATAAATCCCCAACAGAAATAGATGTAGATGAAGAAGTTGAACCAGAACCAGAAGTTGAACAAGTTAAGGAAGACACACCAAGTGTAGTTGTTCCTAATTAAATAAAATTTGATTTTTTTATGATTTAAAATATTATTTAATTAATACTAATATTAATTAAAAAATGACAGAAGAACTATTATGCAACTCTCAATATGTTAATTATGTAATTAATGAGCGTAATAAGTTAATTAATAAAGAATTTATTGAATCAGTTCTTAAAAAGTATGGTTTAGAACATAAAGTAAAAAATTTAGATAATTTTCAATCAGCAATGATACATAAATCATATCTTAAAGATATTATTATTAATGAGAAAACTATTAAATTAATGAAAGATATTCAACCAATTGAAAAGAAATATATTAAATCAACACTTCCATTACAAGAAAATTCTTACGAATCATTAGAATTTTTGGGAGATGCAGTAATTCATTTAATATTAGCTAATTACTTATTTAAAAGATATGAAAATAAAGACCCTGGATTTCTAACTATTTTACGAACTAAAATAGAAAAAGGAGAAACATTAAATAAATTATCACGTCATTTAGGATTTCATGAATATGCGATATTTGCACGTAATATTGAGTTAGCTGGTGGTCGAATTAATAATGTTAATATTATGGAAGATATTTTTGAAGCATTTATGGGTGCATTAAGTTTGGAAACTACTTTTGAAAATTGTCGTAAATTTCTTACTAATTTGATTGATGCTAATATAGATTTTGCTCAATTAATCAATACTGAAGATAATTATAAAGAAATGCTAATGCAATACTATCATAAATTAGGTTTTAAAACAACTCCTACATATAATTTATTAGAAACAATTGATGAGAAACCAAAGAAACAATTTACAATGGGTGCATATGACCCAGATAAAAAATTAATTGGAAAAGGAACTGCAGTATCTAAAGTTGCTGCTGCTCAAATTGCTGCTAAGAATGCATTAATTAAATTTAATGTAATTAAAAATAATGATAATTCAGAATCAGATGATGATGATATTTATGAAATAGAATAATTTTATTTATAATATGAAATAGATTAAATTTATTTATATAATATATAATATTATATAAATCAATGGCTCAAAAAGATTTAAAAGCTAAATCAAAATATGTTGATTTAAAAGTAAATGGAAAACTTTTTCCTTCATGGGTTGTAGCCAATTTTCCCAAATTCAAATTACCAGAAATTATAATGGATGCTGATAAAGATGCATGTAATGAAAAAGTAAAATCAGGATTAAGAGAATACCAATTATTTGTTAGTAAAATATTAGATTATAATTCTCCTTATAAAGACCTTTTAATTTATCATGGTTTAGGTGCAGGTAAAACAGCTTCTACTATTAATTTATATAATGTTTTATATAATTCAACACCAGCGTGGAATGTTTTTATTTTATTAAAAGCAACTTTAAGACCTGGTTGGATTGCTGAAATGGAAAGATGGTTGCAAACTGAAGATAAGAAATTTAGATTAGATAATATTAAATTTATTTCATATGATGCACCAAATGCTGACAAATCATTTATGGATGCTGTCAAAAATGCAGATACATCTAAGAAAAACTTTTATGTTATAGAAGAAGCACATAACTTTATTAGAAACGTTTATTCAAACATTTCAAGTAAAGCAGGTAAGAGAGCACAAACTATATATGATTATATTATTCAAGATAAGAAAGAAAACGATTCAGTAAGGGTAGTATTGTTAACAGCTACACCAACTATTAACAAACCATTTGAATTAGCATTATTATTTAATTTATTAAGACCCAATATCTTTCCAAAATCAGAATCGCAATTTAATACATTATATGTTAGTGGAACAGGAGGTTTTGAAAGATTAAATCCAAATAAGAAAAATAATTTTGAAAGAAGAATATTGGGGTTGGTGTCATATTATATTGGTTCAACACCTGATTATTTCGCAACTAAAAAAATAGATTATGTTGATGTTCCAATGGCACCATATCAAGAAGATTTATATTCATATTTTGAAGGTATAGAAGAAAGTATTGCTAAGAAATCAAAAGGTAAATCACAAACATATATGTCATATACAAGACAAGCATC
>JACCEB011190629.1_pt1 | contig 16364 bp, 33 predicted proteins | sample 7454761 | NCBI WGS metagenome assembly JACCEB01 (sample SAMN15323454, study PRJNA562643) | freshwater metagenome | isolation source: river surface water | place: USA:Blue River Watershed | collected 2017-08-18 | reverse complement strand
CGAGGATGCCAGAGACAACATCTAGGAGGGTTGATTTGCCGTTAGCTCCGGATCCAGCGAGCACGGGAAGCACGTGGTACCGCGAGTCGCCGAAAAGAGCGGCGCCCAGCAGCTCCTGCAGGTACGATATGCGGTCTTCGTCTTGGACGACCCTCTTAAGGAAGTCGGTCCATAGCGGTGCAGCCACAGCAGCCGGTGCACATGTTGTCTGCCTCGTGTTAAGATCAACGCCACGGACAGCAGGACGAAGCTCCCCAGTCTGAAGATTGACGATACCAGCTGGAGTGCAAAGCTCATTAGGTTGAGAGTCCATCTCCATGGCAGAGACCAGAACGTCTGGGTCTGTGCTCGCGATCGTGATTGCATTTACTACCCTTTCTTTGTTTTGTGACTGCTGTGCCCACTTGAGCTGATCTCCAGTGCCACCAGCAACTTCGACGAACTCAGCGGCCTCGATGGCCGACTGGTAGATCGCCTTCTCCTTATCGAATATGTAGCGGGTCTCATCCCACTTGTGCCAACCTACATCCGGGATGAACTTGTAGTTACCCTGAGTGTAATGGATCAAGCGACGGGCGTTAGCCGCATCGGTGCGCCCGTAGGTACCGAAGCTGACCCTGTAGATGTGAAGCAGCTCTGCATGGGTTAGCTCCTGGTTAGCGGAAGGCTCCCCAAGGGCGCTGGTCGGGTCGCCTTGCAAAAAATCCGAGTGGTTGTGGTTCCTCAACTCGTTGGCCAGCTTGAGATCATCAAAGGTCTCAACTCTAGCGATCGCCCACTGGTTAGCTGACCGGACCTCATTCTGGTGCAGGTCGCGCTTCGGTGGGAGCTTTAGGAACTCTTGGAACCTAGCATCGACAAGTCTCAGCAACTCATTGGCCGTGGTCTCGGTCAAGCAGCCGTTACGGTGAGCTGCATTGATCAGCACTAGCTGCTGAAGCAGCCAGCCGTGGCGGGACTTAGGCGGGTTGTTGGTTGGCCTAATGCCAGCGAACAGGCTAGGGGTGAACTGGCAGTCAGCGTGTGCAAAATTCCAGTCAGCGGAGCTAGAGACCAGCTCGAAGCCGTCTGGCATGTTCATCTCGCTGGTGATGCCGTGAGCGATCAGGATCTCGTTGATCTCATCCAGCGAGACTGGTCTCCAGTGCTCAGGGAATGTAGCGATCACATCGACCGGGTTGCTTACATCCTTCATATTGCGCGATCCCGGTACGCGGAAGATCCTTGGCAGGTCGAACACGCTGTCGAGCTGGATGCCTAGGCTACCGGCAATGAAGCGGGTGAAGGCTCCCCAGCGGTTCAGGATGCCCTGAGCTAGTACAGGATCGAAGTCTTCTTCTGGATCTACGGCCCAGTATGGCTGGATGCCGTGACCGGAGTAGACCACAGCGCTGGGGCCTACCCCGATCAGGTCTGAGAGAAGATCGACAAGCTCGCGGGCCTTGGCAACCGAGCCGGCTCCGGAGTCCTTGTAGTCGATGTCGATGTAGAAGGCAGCCAGCTGGGTAATGTCGCTGGCAGTTGCGCGCTGTGCAACACGGGATGGGTTGATCTCAAACCAGATGTTGTTGCTCAGGGTGTCGAGCGCGGTGATGGTCGACTCAGCGAGGCTGACCTTGATGGTCTTGGCCATGAAGCGCTGGACGGAAGACTGGTAACAGATAGTTACTGCATCGTCGTCGGTTCGGCCGAGACGATAGAGAAGTTCGGAGAATTGCGAATCCACTTTTAAACCTTTCGGGGTAATAGCAAGCGGGAGGCCCAGGATAGAAAGAGTAGAATCCTGGGCCTCCTTGCTAGTTTAGAACGTTAGCGATGCGTTTACAGCGTCAACTGAGACACCTAGGTTCTCAGCGATCTCTTCTGCGGTGAAGCCGTTGGCCTGTAGGGTCTCGGCTACCTTGGTCTGCTTTGCATCCAGACCCTCAATTTTAGCACCCTTTGCGACCGGCTTTGCACCAACCGATAGAAGTGCATCAACTGCAGCGTCCGAAGTCGCTGGGATGATCTCGATGCCGTAGAGCTTTACATCGTTGTAACGCTTGTTCTGAGAAGGCTTGGTGCCAATCAGGGTGATCTTGAAGGTTGAACCGATCTCAAGCTTCTTGATGCCCTTCTTCCTCATCTCCTCCTGAGCTGCGCGGAGCTTCTGTCCGAATAGGAAGACACGACGAGAACCATCGTCGTCTGGGTCCGATGCGTCAGCGTACTCAGTTGCGAGGGTTACCTCGATCTGAAGCTTTGGCTTGCCGTCGTCCCAGAACTCCAACTTGGTTGGGTCCTCGTAGTTGCGAACCTGAACAGTGCGTAGTCCAGTGATGGTTCCCTCGTAGCCCTCGCCTACGGCGGTGTCCTTGAAGGATAGGGATGGTACTGAAGACCCAGCTAGTAGGTCATTTGCGTCCGGTAGGATCTCTCCTGCGTAATCGGCCATGTTTCTAGTTTCCTTAGTGTTTTAGTGTTTTAGTGTTTAGATCATGGATTCGATGGTCATCGAATCGGTTTGTTCATAGCGTTTGCAACTGAAGCAGAATGAAGCCTTCGGTTGCTTTTCTATGACGGCATCCCAGCCTACTATCTCAGCAGCGTCGATCATCGACTCAAGCTGAGCTAGGGCCTGGATGGCTATGGTCTTGTCGTAGCGAACCAACACTACCACAGCATCTTTTAGCTCTCCTTCACGTGGAAGGAAACTTAGCGCAACGTGGGTAACTTCGTTACCTAGTTGCTCGTAGCCATAACCATACAACATCGCTTGGATGTAGTACTGGTCCTTGATCTCGCCTTTGCGAGCTTTGGCTAGAACTGGATTGCCAACGATCTTCCAATCGTTGACCACAACTGTTTTGCCGTCGTCGATGATCGCGGCCATGTCGCAGGATCCGGACAGCTTTAGATCTTTGTACTCGTGAACGAATAGACGGCGCTCAAGGTTGTACTCCTCAGGCCAGCGCTCACCGAAGCCACGCTCAAGTGCATCGTGCACAGCGGTTCCGATAAATGGCTTCCAAGCGCCGTCGATCATGCGAGGAGTTAGCGCGAGCTTGCGAGCTACGCATTTACGGCAGTCCATGCCGACCTCTGAGATACCGATCTGGATCTGCTTTGAGCGCTCTGAGATGAACAGCTCTTCGATGCGCTTGATCCAAGTCTCAGCGGTGTGGACCGCTAGCTCTTCACGGGTGGCATCGACAACTGTGTCACCGATAATTTTGATGGTTGCCATGTCGTCTCCTTAGGCCATAACACTATCACTAGGGTCCGACATTTTTAGTTCGTCGATGACAAATAGACTTGGGAGCCCTATTTTCTGCTCTCCTTTAATTAGTCCGTTTAGTTCTGCCATCCTGCGAATAACAGGTCTGTGCTTGATGAGTTCCGCAAAAAGGTAGCTGTCGTTGTTCGCCAGATAATCAAACTCCGTTGCCTCAAGTGTCAGGTCAGTGTCTCCAGTGTGACTCCATGACTCATCAGCCAGTTTGCTTGCTTCCGCCTTTGCGTTTCGCATCATCATTTTGATAGTTGCTTGACGGTGCTCAAAAGTCATGTCTTCTGGGCGAATCTTTTGCCCATCTCTTGTTGTCCAGTAAATGCTCACTTCTGCTCTCCTTCTGTCAAAAGGATAACGAAACCGTTAGCCTTTTGCTCTCCCTCTAACGCTTCGTTCAACTGCTCCCACTCAGCGGCGGTCAACTTGATTGGTTCAGTCCAGTCTTGACCGTCTGACATTTGAGTTGCCTCACTCACTTCTGCTCTCCTTTGATGACAGTGGCTTGCAATTTCAATTCTTCTGCCTCAGCAAGTTTGTCTAGGTGGACTAACCAGAAAGCCCTGTCCATTAGCAACTTGATAATGCGTTCCTCGGCGTGTTTTACTCCTAGGTAAAACTCTGATACACCGCAAGCCTCACAAGGCTCTGTAAATACCTTTGGTGGGTTGTTGATAATGTTTTCTGCGCTCACTTCTGCTCTCCTTTGATTCTGATGCGTTCGATGATCTTTTTTTCGAAGTCGATACCGCGTCGACCATCCATGCTGAACCTGGTGGTGTTGTAGCGACGCTGAATAGTCTGGGCCACAACCTGCTCGATGGTGCCCACCGTGATCAAGGTCCAGATGGTTACTTGGTGCATGTTGCTCGCGCGGTGCACTCGGTCCTCGATCTGCTCCAACATGTCTGGGTCATAAGGCAGGTCAAGCAAGATCAGATCGTCAGCGCGGTCCAGTGTGATGCCGACGCCCATGCGACCGGAGAGAAGCACGATGTCGAGCTCACCAGCTTGGAAGCTACGCTGGATCTGAGCACGGCGCTCGCTGGATAGTCCACCGTGGATGATCTCGGAAGTCCGGCCATGGTTGGCCAGCTCCTTCTGTAGCCATTCAAGGATCTGGACGAACTGGCTCGCGATGACAACTGATCCTGAGTCGATGTCAGGGTTGCCATAGCCACGCTCGTCGAGCCACTCCAGTAGCCAGTCAAGCTTCACTGACTTGCCACCGACCTTTGGCTTACCATCTTCCCACTGGCAGGTCGAGATCTGCCGGCCTCGTAATGCGAAGACCATGGCAGCTGCCGTGTTGCGGTCTTCTTCTTGGGCCTCAGCCTGCTCCTCAGCCATGGTCTTGATGGCGTCCATGTATTGTGAGCGCTGATCCTTGTAGAGATCGAGCTCGATGAAGCGGTACTGCTTTGGCGGTAGCTCACTGAGCACCTCGCCCTTGGTGCGACGGACCATTACCTTGTCCTCGTCACTGGCCCAGGCCAGCGGTGACTTGATAGATCCGATGGCCTTGATGGTGCGGGTCTTCGATACCTTCTTGTCATAGACGTGGAAGTTGTTTTCAAGCCAGGCCCAGCGCGAGCGTAGGCCAGGGTGGCCGGGTCGCAAGAAGCGATAGGTGCCATAGCGGTTCTCATGCTTACCGCGATCTGGCGTACCGGATACAGCCAACCTGATGCCTACAGTGTCGAAGTGCTTGAGGCCACGCCAGAACTGTGTAAGGTGCTTCTCGTCGTTGATCGGCAGAACCATGTGGGACTCGTCGATCACGATGGCGGTGAATGGCACTGCATGCAGGCCGGGGATGCGAGCGGTCTTACCCCACTCGATTGCGCCATGGTTAGCCAGCACGATGGTCGGGCTTTCGAAGCTAGCCTTGCCAAGCACCTCGATCTTCTTGGCCGAGCTACCGACGCTCAGGTCGATCAGCTCAACTTCTGGGTTGTACTCCAGTACGAATTTCTCGATGCTATCTTTCCATGCGGTCTGAGCCGCGATGATCGGGGTCAAGATCAGCACAGTGCCATCCTCGAACTGGCCAAGGCGCTCAAGGGTGCCGAGCACCTCAAGGGTTTTGCCAAGGCCAGGCTGGTCAGCCAGCAGGGCCACGCGACGCTCAGCCATGCGATCCACAGCTTCACGCTGGTATGGATACAGGACGTGTGAGTAGATGTGGCTCATAGTCGACGTACCTTGCGGTCCATGGTGATCTTGCCGGATCGACGGATGCGAATGCGCTCCGAGGCCGACAGGCCTCCCCAGATACCTTCCTTCTCGTAGGCAATAGCGTACGTGGCGCAGGGTAGCTTGATCGGGCAGTCGTTGCAGGCCTGAATGGCCATGTTGGCGTAGTACTTGTCTTCGTTGGACGGGTGGTACAGGTCCGGTGCCTGAGCACAAGGTAGGTGATCGTAGCCAATGGTCTCTTCGATAACCTCTTGTAGCTTGATCCAAGCGTGGTACTGGCCCTTGTCCATACCCATGATCTTGCCGGTCAAAACAGGTCTCGCTCTCGGTAGGTGTCGGTGTAGAAGTCGCATAGGCAGTCGACCTTGTTGCAGGTCGAGCAAGGATCTTCCAGATCCTCGTCATCTTCTGGGGTGTAAAGGCCTTCGCATTCGTCATCGTTGCAAGGCTCAAGTGTTTCAATGTTGCACATTAGATTCTCCTAGTAATCGGGCCGGGGCATTCCTCGGCGTTGATGCAGTCAGCGATGGTGTCTCCACACCAGTCGCATAGGTCCACCATCTCTGAGAGCATGGCGTGTAGCTCAGCCATTTTGGCCATGATCTCTCCTAGAACTCGATGAACTCGAAGTCCACCGCTTGTCCCACCCATGGGCAGGACAGCGATGTCTCGAACTTCGGTGAATAGATAAGAACTTCATCCTTGCCGTAGCTCAGATCGAACTTCTCGTGGGCTTCTTTGCTAAGCACAAAGAACAGCTGATCATCGTCCAGCGGGACAGACAGCTCGGTGTTGTAAGCGCAGTCCAGAATGACTGGGCCATCTTCAGTGATGGCGCGCGCGAAGGTAGCCATTAGTGGATGTTCAGGCGTGACTTGTCCTGAGCCTTGTAGATCTCAGGGCATTCGGTCAATGGGAATAGCTCCTTCACCTTGTCGGTGATCAAGCTAGTCTCGCGCCAGCGAGATACTGATGCGACCTTGGCACCGTGGACGTGTAGCTCCTCGGCGTTGCCGATTACGTCGCGGATGATGTTCTTAATCTCATCCTCTTGGGCCTTGAGCTGCTTGGCCTGGTCCTGAATCGACGACAGCTCAGCGAGCAATGCGTTGATCATGGCCGGGTCCGAAGCGTCAATGACCTTCTTGCTGACCTTGGTGGCCTTTGGCTTGGTGACAAGCTGGGCCTTGGCTTGCTCAATGAGTGAGCGGGTTTCGGTGTTGTTCATTATTTCTCCTGTAGGTGCTTGATGCCGGTTAGTACGTAGTGAAAGTCTGGGGATAGTGAGTAGGCCCACCACTCGGTGTCCTCGGTGATCTGTAGGTAGCGAACTACCTGATCTCTGGTCGGGGTAAAGGTCCAGTCCTTAGCGGTGTCGATGCCGTCTGCCAGGACGGGGTAGATGGACATGCGCCATCCGCGGTCCTCGTCATCCCAGACGTTTAGTGCCAGTTGTTCGATTGACTGCATGATCTCTCCTATTTGATCATTAGTACTGAGTTGTTCTCAGTGTCGGTTGATAGTGCTAGATCCCAGATCTCCGGGGTCTGGTATGCCATCTTGGCAAACTCACTGCCGTCTTCGACTAAGAAGACGTACTTGCGAGATGAGCCAAAGGTGAATCCCCACCATTCGGCGCAGGATACAACTTCTTCTAAGTCGTTGTCGACGTTGAAGAACTTAGCGAAGGCCTTGATGGCCTTGTCGATGTTGCGTTGGTTGAGCCTAGTGATCGGGTATGCGACCACTTGTGGCACGTTGCCGGGGTTGAACTTTGCCATCTGAATCCTCCTTGTAGTAGACACTGTACTGTATGGGTCTGACATTTTGCAAATTATTTTTTGGCGAGTCGCGCGCATAGATCTGGCAACTTCTCAGACTTGTTCACGTGGTGATCTCCCACAGCTAACCTGAAGACGTATGAGGCCGGGGTAGTACCTAATAAGGGCCTGGTGCCGATCTCGATCGTGGCGTTGCCTCGCTGATACTTCTCGTTGTTTGAGTTGAGCGCGACTAAATTCCATTCGCCGATCTCCAACGCTTCTTGGATCAAATACGGTAATTGTGTCTTGCTCACTTGCATGGCCTCTCTGTTGTGTTATAGTTTCTGTGTGGCCGGTTCGGTTGGTCATGAATCTCCTTTCGGGAAATCCCCGGTGCCTTTACCCCCTTTCAGGCACCGGGGATTTTGTTTCTTAGTCCATCTTACTTGGTGGAACCTCGCCCACTGGGGCATCGATGATCTCCTGATCGCTCACATCTAGGCCTAGGGCCTTGCGTACTGCTGAGCGGATGCCGTAGGTGTAGCTAGGCCAGAAGCGGAATGGATCATGCTTGCGCATCAGGTTGAACTGCACTGGATCTGAGTAGAGGACGCGTAGATCATCGCCGGTGGCCAGCTTGTAGAGACGAACCTGCTCGGTCTCGATCAGGTCGTAGGCCTCGACGCCGGGGAAGCCAGCCTCTTCGGTAACCCACGTGGCCCACTTTGTCCAAGAGTTGCGGGTGGTGATGTTTCTGATCTTCGAGATGTCATCCCTTCTGGCGTGATCAGCGACGGATCCGACTAGGGGTGCGGTCTGGAATCCTTCGGGTACCACGTACTCGAATTTCTGTGTGCCATGGTGCTGGATGTAGGTGTCGATGTCCGACTTGCGGTAGAAGGTGGTGGTCCCTGCCTTCAGTAATGGGAATGGGGATTTGTCCGGGTTCTGGCGAAAATAGCGTAGCTGGTTCATGGTGTAACCAGTGAGATCGGCTACCTCGCGAGAGTTGAGTAGCTCCCCGTAGATCGGGTCGTAGGTGGTCATAAGTGCTCCTTAGTGTCGATTTGTAGAAATACATTGTAAATCAGCATTTCGACAGTAGTTTATGGGATTTTTGGGAAAATGGAAGCGAATGGGGCAAAAAGTGCCCTTTATTTACCTCAAAAACGCGTTTCCGTATTGAAGTCATAGAAAAGTACCTACACCTTGCAAATCTACATTAGCTGTGTAGATCTGTAGGGTGTAGGTGTTATTTAGGGGATGCGACTTGGAAATGCGTTTTTACAGTTTTTACAATTTGGATCCCACGGATCGACGGCATCGTCATCAGCATCAGCATCATCATCGTTCCATCCGTGAATGCCGGAAGATCTGGGCAAAAAAATAGGCCCAACCACGCAAAGTGGTCAGGCCTATTTTTGTTTGTTATCCGTAGACAAGTTCTCCGAACATGCCTGCTTGAATGATGCAGTCAACAGCGTGGTGATCTACTTCCGGCAGGCTCATGCTCATTACGTTGTCGTGGATCTCTTGGCGGATGCCGTCATTGATCTTGATCTCCCCGTTCAGGATCTTCTCGATGCCATGGCGTACGGTGTCCACGTTGATCTCGATCAAGCGGGCCTCCTCTTCGGATTCATCCTTGATGGTGAAGGCGTAGGTGTACTTGTGCTCAAGGCCACCGATGGTGAGCGTGGCCTTCTTGGTGCTAACCACGTCAACCTCCCAATAGTCGGTAACCGCGCCTTCGTAGGCGTAGTTGACAATTTCGATTAGGTCAGACACGGAGACTTGCGGTCTCGCGATCTGGAGGGTGATCATGCGGTCAAGGGTGATGGTGTCGCGGTGGATCTTAGTCATAGTATTACTCCTTCGGTGCTAATGACTTGGTTCTCGATCAGTTGTTGTGCGGTACGGCCATAGAAGCCTTGAAGGCTCCAAGCTAGGCCAGTGCGGATCAGTTCGCTAAACAGGTTTAGGAACTCGGTGTCGTCGATGTCGCCAGTTTCAAAGGCGATAATGCGGTCGATCATGGTCATGGTTTCTCCTTAGTATTCGGCCCAGATCAGGGTGTTGTAGTCGGCGTTGCGGATGTGGTGGTGCTGGTATTTGAAGATCTGCCATAGCGTCTCCCAGTCGATGCAGGATCGAACATAGTCAGGTAGGTTGTCTAGCTCTTCTGAGTAGGCGTTCTCGGTGGTCTCGCGGGCGTAGTCGGCAGGGTCAGGGTACTCACCCATAAAGGTCTCCTGCTCAACTTCGGCCAGAGACTGAAGCTCACTGAGATCGTCCGGCCTATTTCCACTGGCCTCAAGCCATAGCTTGAAGCGCGCTGGATCTTCGGCGTATTGCGCAATAACTTCATCGGTAAACATGTTCATCCTCCTAGTGCTCGTAGATAAGGCCGATGGTCTCGGTCTCGATAAGGTCATCGCAAACATGGCAGATGGCTTCCTGGTGGTTCTTACGGGCCAGTTGCTGAGCAAACTTCTCGCTTGCAGGGCTGGTCCCGGCCAAGGTGTCGCAACCGCAGGGGATGCGATAGACGCTATCGATAAATAGCTCTTGGTTGCCTTCGGCGTACCATGCACCGATGTAGCCAACGGTCTGGATGGCATCCCAGTGGGCCACTAGGTGTGCCTCAAGGGCACCACGGTCAGGCTTGCCAGTAGGTGAGTAGTAAAGGGCACCGAACTCGCCAAAAGGCTGAATCATGCCTCCTACGGCCCAGTAGTGGGATGGTGCTAGCTTGCCAGTGCTAGCGTCCAAGGTCACGCCAGCGTGTGGCTTTACCTTGGATAGAAGTGCGGTAACAAGTTGCTTAGGTGTGATGCTCATTAGTTGTCTCCTTCGGTGACGGTGTTGTTGTTAACGGTGGTGGTGCCCACTTGGGCCATGGTGGTGTTTAGGTAGCTGATTAGATCACTGATGGCGTCACGCTTGCCAAGTAGGTAATCGGTGCGAGGATCAGCGTATTTTGGATCAGTGTCACGCTGTAGCCAAAAGTCTTCATTGGCGGTGTCGTAAAGCGCGGTCAATAGCTTGCGAAGGTTCTCACGCTGAGCGTGGTAGCCATCGGTCTTAGCGCGGTATGTAGCTAGCGAGGATAGGGTGTTCATGGTGTTCTCTCTTTCGGTATCGGTTTTAGCTGGCCAAACTGGCTCACAATCATGCAAAATTTGTGAATCTGGTCAACAGTGCTTGTCTACTGCACTGGTAATAAGTTAGCACTATTGCTAGGCCTGCACAGGGTTGCATGGTTGGTATCATCGGCATCGCCATCATCATCGTTCCATTCGTACCCTGTTAGACAGGTCAAAAAAAATACCGCTAGCACTGAGGGGAATCAGTGCTAGCGGTATTGGTTTGTGGATTACGCCTCCTCGTATTCCGGTTCGGTGACGCCTAACGCCGTAGCGATTCGGCCGGGCAATTCATAATCCTGAGTAGCGTCGATCTCAGACTGCCAGATCTGCCAAGCAACGGTGCAAATGGCGTCCCATAGGCTGTCGTCAATGACGCGCTTGTTGTACAGGGTGCCGTTGTCTTCATCGGTAACCCAAATGCTGTAGCCGTCAACCGGCCATACTTCGATGTACCAGTTGGTACCTAGAACAGTCTTCTCAATAACACGTAGTGCATTCATCGCATCTCCTTCGGTTTAGTGGCGATGTATCTATTCAAGCATGGTTGCCCGGCTTGCACAGGGTTGCCGGCATCATCGCCATCATCATCGTTCCAGCCGTTCCCTGTTAAAGCACTCAAAAAAAAGCCCTGCCAGCACCGAAGGGGGCGGTGCTGGCAGGGTGGTCTTTATAGGTTGAGCAGGAACTGGCCAATTAGGGCCAGCATGAAGATGAATGCTAGGAGCTCCATTCCTCGTCCTCCATGTCTTCTTCAGTGAGCTGAATGATGATGTCAGACTTAAGGGTGCGGTAGCTTACTGAGTCATGCACCGACCCGTCCGGAGTCAGCCATACCTGAACATAGAACGGTTCTTGATACCAACCATGCTCTTTGGCGATGCCGGCCCAAAAAGTACGCTGAGCTTCGATGTTCAGACGTTGGTTCATCTCCTCACCGCATTCAATGCAGACTACTTCTTGGCAGTCCCGGCCATGCTCTTCGCAATCAAGGAACCTGACGCCCAAGTGGTTGCAGGTGCTAGTCATTGAACTCACCTCCGATGATTTTGCGCTCGATGTACTCGAAGGCGTTAACCCAGCCGTCCTGCTCATGGCGAGCAATCTCGGTCTCAAGGTCTGCGTAGTCCTCGTCAAAGGACTGCTTGTTGAGCTGAGCTTGAATGAGGCGGGCCTCAAAAATCTCAGCGGTTATCCATTTCAGTAGGGTGTAGCGGTCGTCAGCATGGATTTTCATTAGGTCTCCTTTCAAAAGACACTTATAGTATGCCCCGGTTGCAGGGCCGGCACAGGGTTGCATCATCAGCATCAGCATCATCATCTTTCCAGCCGTACCCTGTTAAGGGCATAAAAAAATCCCTGCCAGCACTGATGGGGGTCAGTGCTGGCAGGGTGGTTTTTATTCGCAGTCCCGAAGTGTTACTTGATTGCAGTTGTCGCAGGTTGCGACAAGGCAGTCATTGCTAGGGTGGTCAGCACAATCGTGCCAAGTGATGCTGAACTTAGTGTGGTCGCAGGCCTTGGCAGGCTTGCCGACCTTGGCACCGATACCCCAAGCCTTGCGGATTAGGTTCTGGTGCCTGCTAGTGGTGGTGCTGTACTTGTGAACGTCAAGATTCATGCCTTCAGGGTTAGCGATGGCAATTAGGGTGTTATAGCTGTAGACAAGGTAGCTAGTGCCTTGCCAGATGGCAGTCATTGAATTGCCCTTGAATGGTTTGTATTCGATGAGCTTCTGCTCGATGGTGCGGTATGAGTCCATGGTCATGCCCTCCTTAGGGGTAGTCGTTGTTTGGACAGGTATAGTATGCCTCGCTTGCCCGGCCGGCACAGGGCTGGCATTGCTGGCAGGGCATGTTGTCAGGGTTCCATCCGTTCCCAGTTATATTAGCTAAACACCCCTACAACATTGCATTTGCAAGTCTGTCTACTATACTGATCTACATGACACATGTATGGATTCACCCAACCCCAGGAAGAAGTATTTTCATCGATGACCAGCAGATCCCACCCTGCAATTCCTGTGGTCAACGCATCTCTGTATGCCAGGCCAGCAATTGCACCAGAACGGGTAAATAATGGCCCGGATCGCAAACCACCCCATCAGGCTAGCAAGGTTGCAGCTTGGCTTGTCGCAGGTAACTCTGGCCAGCCGGGCGGGTGTCAATCGTGCAGCGATCACAGCGATCGAGGACGGCAGGACCAAGAGACCGGACGAGAAGATCTTGGTTGTACTTGCGAATGGCCTTGGTTCTAGCGTCGACGAGCTGCTCGACAAGTGCCTCAAATTCAGCAACGAGCCGCTAAGCCTAGACGTACCGCCAGCGGTAGCTAACCTAATGCTGATCCCGCCGTACACTCTCAGCCAGTATTACAAGACCTTCAAGCAGTGGAGACTAGAGATCGCGAAGACCCCAACGGCGCTCGCTAGTATGCTCCGGGTGAACCCGGCTGTGGTCTCGCGCTACGAGGCCGGTGCTCTCTCGACGTTCCCGGAGATCCTGTCCCGCAAGCTAGTCGAGGCCTTCAAGCCTTACGGCATGACGCCTGAGTACATGGTCGAACTAGAGAAGTTGCCAGCAGCATGATCCGGTGGATTTGGGAAAAACTGACCACTAAGGTCTGGGACGAGGCCATGCAGGTCGGGACCGAGATCGGTTACTACGCTGGAATACAGGCTGCAGTCAACTTGATGGATGCCATGATCGCTGGTGGCTACGCCGATGACGAGGGCATCTTGGAGAAAATCATCGAGGAGCTGCAGGGGTACGACGTCAAAGATGAGTGATCTCGAACTCGAAAAATTCGAAAGCCGCCTAGCCAGCAGCAAGCGCACCAAAGAGCAGGTTCTTTTTGAAACTGTGCTGGCTGCCGCTATCGCGGCAGATCGTCGCGGCTTCTTTGTCGAGCCACAGACCGTCATCGATCAGACCACTGGTGTAGATCCGGAAGACGTGCAGCTAGTCTGGAAGACATCGAAGTTCCAGAAGTCGCTGGAAGATCGTGGCATTAAGACCACCAAGAACCCCGGTCTGACTCTGCGCCAAGAGACATTCCTGCAGGCGTACCTAAACCCGCTGAACCTAAAGCCACCGCAGATCCTGGCCAAGCAGATGAAGATCTCGCTACCTGAGCTAGATGGCTGGATGCGCGAGAAGACCTTTGCTGAGGCCATGAGCGCCAAGGCTGAGGAGAATCTCCGCAAGTACATCCCGATGGCTGATCAGGCTTTGGGCCAGCTCGTCCAGCAAGGTGACATGAAGGCGATTACTTTCATCAACCAGTTGACTGGTCGCTTCGATCCGAATGCCCGGCAGAGCTTGGATGTTAGCGCATTGCTACTCGCGATGCAGGAGATCATCCAGAAGCATGTCCGTGATCCGATCACTAGAAGGAACATCGCTAGAGAATTGATCGCGCTCGCGCAGGGAAACTCTAGCTCTACGGTCATCGCTGAGCCGATGCCAGATGCTATAATGAATGAAGAGACGACCATTGACATATCACTAAAGGATTAGCATGGCGTCTACCACGACCGACCGCCTGGGGCTGTTTAAAGCTACACCAGGTACGAATGAGCCGTTTCGCGTCGATGACATTAACGACAACTGGGATCTGGTCGATGCCTATGCTGATGCAAACGACACTGAGTTTGCTGGCCTTCAGGCCAACGACGCGCTGCTCGATGACCGCCTAACCACTGCTGAAGGTGAGATCGACGCACTGCAGGCTGCAGATGTCGTGCTAGATGGTCGCCTAGACACTCTTGAGGGCCAGAACCTCAACACCCGCCTAACCTCAGTAGAAAGCGTCAACACCACTCAGAACAGCCGCCTAACCGCGCTGGAGTCCGTTGACACTAACTACGACACTCGCCTCGACAACCTTGAGGCTGCAGACGTAACCCTCGATGGCCGACTAGACACCCTGGAGGGCCAGACCCTCAATACACGTCTAACCACTGCAGAAGGCGAGATCGATGCGCTGCAGGCTGCTGACGTTACTCTGGACGGTCGCCTCGACACCATCGAGGGCTACAACTTAAACACTCGTCTAACCACTGCAGAAGGCGAGATCGATGCACTGCAGTCAACTGATCTGGTTTACGACAGCAGGCTGGACTCGTTAGAGGCTTACGACATCACTGTCGAGAGCAGACTAGATGCGCTTGAGTCGGTCGACACTGGCTACGACACCCGCCTAGACAACCTAGAGGCTGCAGACGTCTCGCTAGACAGCAGACTAGACACCGCAGAGTCGACGATCACCAGCCTGGACGGCAGGCTAGATACTGCAGAATCTACACTTGTATCACTAGACACTCGCTTGGATGCAGTAGAGGCTTCGATCGATGGTGGAACCCCATAATGGCCGAAGAACAGCCACATGTGAGGATTACGCTGCAGACTATTTACGACAAGCAGCTAGACAACGAGAGACTTTTGGTACGCACCCTGGAGAGGCTGGATGGCCTTGCAGATGTACCGGATCGCCTTCGCGCAGTGGAGACGGCTCAGGCCGAGATGGCTTGGGTCCCAAAGGTAGTACTAGCCAGCTTGCTAGCTGGCATCTCCGGCTTGGTCACGGCATTATTTACAATGATTAGAGGCTAACCATGGCTAAATTCATGCTCCCATATCCAGACAAGATGCTCACTGGGCATTTTGGCAAGATCCGCACGATCAACGGCAAGAAGACTCAGCCTCACCGCGGAACCGACTGGGGAGTACCTCGTGGTACTCCGATCCCTGCAGTTTCTAATGGCACCGTCATGCTGGTTCAGTTCAGCAAGGTCTTGGGCTGGGTTCTAGTTCAGTCCGTCAAGGGCTACGATGGCAAGGTGATGTACGTCTCGTACTGCCACATGGACACCGAGCCAACCCTAAAAGTAGGCGACAAGCTCAAAATGGGCCAGATTATCGGCAAGATCGGCAATACTGGCATGTCCAGTGGCCCTCATTTACACGCTACCCTCTCAGACGCCATCAAAGGCGTTTTTGCGGGCACAGTATACGATTTGTACAAATACCTATCGGACCAGATTAAAAACGCGCCTACGGGCAACGTAGCGGGTCAAAAATCTCCTGAGGCGAAGAAAAAAGAGACAAAAGCAGCAAAACCAGCAATTTGTCCAACTTGCAAGCAGGAAGTTAAGAAATGAACGTAAAGAGAATCAGCAAGCGCGCTTTGGCCTACATCATCATGAAGGTTTCCGGCACCCTAGGTGGCGGATTTGTATTCGGAGTTGAAGTTTGGCAAGCAGCAGCTATGGCTGCATTTATTGGTATCATGGAGATTAGCGAAGAGCTTTCCCGTGCATACGTAACTGACGGAGAGATCTCCGAGGCAGATGAACACGAGATCTTCGGTGGCCTAGCTACCGACGAAGACCCAGAACTAGCAGAGGATAAGTAATGTACTCAGGCGAAGACAACCGCTTCAAAAACTTGATGAAGGCTGTAGCTAAGAAGAAGGCCGGCAAGAACGCCCCTAAGCCTGCTGACGAGCTTAACTCAGATCCGTCGCGCGGGGCAAGCAACCCGTTCATCGACGTTACCAACCCTAAGAAGAACATCGCTAAGTACGGCAAGTAATGGAAGGCCTTGAGGCTGCCGTAGGGCGGATGAAAGATAAAGGCGCGCTCTACGAGAAGTTGAGCGACGCTGAAAAGGCTTTTCATGACGCGCTATGCGGAGTTGCCCACGAGTATGGCAGGTTTGGGGCTGAGAAAGCTGCAAGCATCTACGTAGACTACGAGAGCCCATCTGAAAATGAAGATGCGGAAAAGGGCGTAAAGTGCGGTAACTGTAGCTTTTACAAAGGCGAAGGTAACTGCAAGATCGTAGCTCAAAAGGTTGAGGCTAACGGCATTTGCCGTCTGGCAGCGATCCCTGATGGCTACGTAAAAATGGAGCACGATGAGTAAGCCAGTCTGGGAAACTCCAAACCCAAAGAAGAAGTCCGAGCCTATGTCAGCGGCTAGAGTTG
>JACCEB011552134.1_pt1 | contig 16368 bp, 6 predicted proteins | sample 7454761 | NCBI WGS metagenome assembly JACCEB01 (sample SAMN15323454, study PRJNA562643) | freshwater metagenome | isolation source: river surface water | place: USA:Blue River Watershed | collected 2017-08-18 | reverse complement strand
TGTATATGACTATGATCTTGCTTCTGAAAAAACACTAAGATTTGATTCAGAATCAATATCAAAAGAAATTATCTTTAATTCAGTACCACTGAAAGACGAATTTCAAGCAGTTGGAAATAGAGTTTTGTCCATTGATGATATAAGCGATCAATTCTCAAATACGCCTAATTTTAATAATTATGCAAATGTAGATTATTTTTACTTAACAGATTTTGCATCTAAAAAATATGTCTTTTTAGTCAAGGATAAAAGATATACAGATTTGAGACAAATGTGTCTTGTATCTATTCTTCATGATGGTATAGAGGGATACATAAATCAATATTCTAAGGTTCACAATAATATAGAACTCGGTAATTTTGATTTTTCAATTTTAGAGTCTGAAGGAATATTGAGATTTTATCCTATCAATTACCTTGTTAATGATTATGATATAAGCTATTTTTCATATGGATTAAAATATTTACCCTCGGGAATAGGTAACACATCAATTGGAAATATATCAAAAATAAAATCCTCAACTGCAACTTTACCATCTGGAACAGATTCTCAAACTAATATTCTATCAATACCATCTACATTTAGAACATCAAAAATTCTTGTTCAACTGTCATCTTCCAATGCATCTTATTTTCAATTTGATGAGCTCATTCTTATTAATGATGGGTCAGGCGTTAGCATGGCTGGATATGGTCAATTGTCAAATTTAAATAGAAATAAATATGATTCTGCAGGTTTAGGAACTTATTTTCCATATATTTCGGGTTCTAACATAAATTTAGATTTTATTCCCAATGTTTCATTAGGAAATACTTATTTTGTTAATGCAATTGAAGTTTCTATTGCAAGTACAAATACAACAGCAGGTTCTTCTGTATTTGATACTACAGAAGTAAAGTCAAATCATGTATATATTCCACCTTCACTTACACCAACACCAACGAAAATTTCTTACTATGCACCAAACTATTCAGGAGCATATTGCTTCATATCAATAGAAGATATAACAAACAATAATTATCAATCTTCTGAGGTAGTATTTGTTAATGATGGAAGTGAAGTTTATTTTGTGGAATTTGGATCATCTAACACTCTATCAGAATTAGGAACTTTTAGTGCAGGAATAGGTTCAACTTCTACTGACATTTATTTTACGCCAAATTCATCAATAGCAGTAAATGTAAGGACCTATCAAAATGCAATAGGTAATGTCGATGTTCTTAATACTTTGAATTTGAACAATCTCGGTAGTGCAAGTCTTGAAAGTGGGTATTCTAGTTATCAAGGAATTTATAACTCTATTAAAAAATCTTTTGACCTTTATCATAAAGAAATACCAATTTTCCAAAGAACTATTGATTCTTCAGACACATCTGTCGTAAACATTGAAGATAATTTAATAAAATTACCTAAACATTTTTTTGTTACTGGTGAGGAAGTTGTTTACAGTCCGAGTGATGGCACTAGAATAGGTATTGCGACTACAACAATATCCGGGATAGGAGTTACTGATAAATTACCTTCATCACTTTTTGTAATAAAAATTAGTGATCTTAATATAAGATTTGCAGATTCTGCGGAAAATGCCTTAAAGTCAATTCCACAACCATTAATATTAACTTCTGTTGGTACAGGGTCAACTCATACATTTACATCAAAAAAACAAAATAATAAGTGTTTAATTTCTATTGATAATTATATTCAGTCACCGATTGTTTCAACATCAACAACGACACTTTTATCACAATCATCTCAACTAAATGAAATTACATTTACTATTTCTGGAATAACTTCTATTTTTGGAGGAGATCTTTTAAAAATTAATAATGAAATTGTAAAAATAAATGTAGTTGGGTTTGGGTCTACTAATGTTATTTTGGTTGATAGAGGGTGGATGGGAACAAATCCAGAAAATCATTCTTCAGGTTCTCTAGTTACTAAGATTGTAGGTAACTATAACATAGTTGACAATACAATACATTTTGTAGAAGCTCCTTATGGAAATTCTCCAATAGGAACCATAACAAATCCTCCAAGTGATAGGGATTATACTGGTATTACTACAAGATCTACTTTTTCGGGAAGAGTATTTGTCAGATCTGGAATAGAGAATAGTTCTAATGAAACTTACTCAAATAATTATATTTTTGACGGAATAACAGATCAATTTACTGGATTGACTACTCAGTTTACATTGAAATCAGAAAAACAAGATGTAGTTGGAATTTCTACTGGCGGTTCAATCATTCTTATTAATAGTATTTTCCAAGAACCCCAAAGATTAGGAATAGTTAACATTTCTGGAAATTATTCAATAAAAGAAAATACTGGAATATCTACAATATCTTTTGTAGGTGGCATATCTTCAACATCATATGATATTAATACTGCATCTATACCCAGAGGAGGTGTTATTGTTTCTGTAGCGTCTACTCCTGGATTTGGATACCAACCGCTAATTTCAGCTGGAGGTACTTCGATAGTTTCTTCGGCAGGAACTATTTCATCCATTAATGTTTCTTATACTGGTTCTGGATATAGAACGACAAATAAATATGAAATTATAACGGAAACATCGACACCTATTAGTCTTGGTTCTACAATAATTAACATTAACAATACTGAAGGTGTATTTGAAAAGTTACGATTCTCAAATTCAAATACTATTGGAATAGGTTCTATTTTTGTCGATGTGCCTATTGTTTCTATAGGAAATACTTACGTTTTAATTGGAGCAGGATATACTTCAAATAAGGTTATTGACAAAAATGAATTGGTTTTAATTACAATAAATTCGCCATCTACTGGATTTGTTAACGTAGGGGTAAAAACTTACAGCACTGGGGTTTCGAATTATGAATTTATAGGATTTTCAACAATTTCTTCGGGTAGCATATCTTCAAATATCATTATTACCAACCCAGGATCTGGATATACTTCATCAAATCCACCACTAGTTGTATTTGATAGTCCACTTGGTTACTATAATATTCCTTTAGTTTATGCAAATGGATACTCTGGAATTGGAACCTCTGCTACTGTAGATATAGTCGTCGGTCAAGGTTCTAGTGTAATTGATTTTAGATTAAATAATTTAGGATATGGATACAAAACTTCAGAAGTCTTGACAGTTCCTTATGGCGGATTGTCGGGTATTCCTACAGATTTATCAAAACCTTTTACAAATTTTGAATTGACAATAGATGAAACATTTTTTGATCAATTTATTGGTTGGACGGTAGGAGATTTACAAGTTATTGATAAGATAGAACATTTATTTAATGGAGTGCGTAGAAAATTCCCAATAAAAATAGATGGAGTACAGACTTCATTTAGAGCAAAACCTGGATCAGATTTAGACATACAATCAAATCTTCTCATTTTTATTAATGACATTTTACAAGTACCCGGTTCTTCTTATAATTTTAATGGAGGAAGTGTAATTACATTTATTGAGGCACCTAAAGAAGGAGATAGTTGCAAAATTATATTTTATAAAGGAACTGAATCTGTGGACGTGATATTCAATGATATTTTAGAATCTATTAAACCAGGTGATGAAATAGTATTGAATAATGACTCTATATTGTTGCAACAAGATGAAAGATTAGTAACTGAAATAGTATCATCAGATACTTTAGAAACAAATACTTATCCTGGACCAGGTTTTTCTTATGATGAACTTTTAATGAGGCCAGTAACTTGGTGTAGACAGTCTGAAGATAAAATTATTAATGGTATAGAAGTTGCAAAAGATAGATCTTTATATGAAGCATCTATTCAACCATCTACAAATATTATACAAAATGTCAGTATTGGTTCAACAGAAATATTTGTAAAGTCTTTAAAAATCTTCTTTGACGATATTAGGGAAAATTCCACAAATACATTCAAATCCAAGATTTTAATAACTTCTCAAGATAATGTTGTAGGTGCTTCAGCTTCTGCAATTGTCTCTTCATCTGGAACAATATCATCCATTGTTATAGACAATGGTGGATTTGGATTTAGTACTTCACCTCAAGTGACGATTTCAGGTCCTAATGTAGGGTTTGGGTCCACATCTACTGCATTATCTTCAATTACATCTGGAATAGTGACTTCAATTTCTATAGTTAATTCTGGTTCTGGATATACCTCGTCTAACCCACCTTTAGTTTTAATTGAATATCCATCTCTTGTTTCAGAAAAAATTGAAGAAGTGACTTATGAAGGCGATTTTGGTATCGTTGTTGGAATAAGCACTCAAATAATAGGAATATCCTCATTGGGAGTTGTTTTTGATTTATTTGTACCTACAGATTCTTATTTAAGAAATATTAATATCAATTCTGGCATATCTACTACCGGAATTAGCGGAATTAAAACAGATTACTATTTTACAATCTTTAATTCAAATATAGGATATGGAATCACTTCATTAAATACAGACTCTTCAATTATTGGAATAGGTACTACATGTTTAGATAATGTTTATAAGGTTTCTTCAGTGTCAATAGCGCAAACAAGTGTTCCTGGCGTTGGACTAACATATGTATCAAGAGTAGTCTCTAGAGTTTCTGAATTTAATGGTTTAGTAGGTACTGGTTTTAGTAATTTTTATGGCGAATTTAGTTGGGGTAAGATTAATGCTACAACAAGAAAAAATCCCAAAAACTTTAATTCATATACAAATAATGGAGTATTAGGAATTTCAACTTCTGCAATAGTTCAGAGGTTTAATCCTCTAAAATATATTGGATATTCTTCATCTTTATAAACATACAAAATAACCATAAATAAATAAAAAACTTAAAAAATGTCTGCAATTATAACTGATCAACTTAGAATATTAACTGCAAAAAACTTTGTTGCTTCTGCAACGACTATTAGCAATAATTACTATACTTTTGTTGGTCTTACAAATGCAACTGATTATGACTCTAATTGGGATATATCGCCACCAGCGCCAAAAGATAATTTTGATCAAGAAAATGATTATTGGGACACTATGGTTGCTTTGAAAAAAATTTCTAGTGGAGATGTTAGACAAGTAGTTAAAAAGAACACTTGGACATCAGGCACAGTGTATGACATGTATAGACATGATATTAGTAGAACCAACTTATCAAGTCCATCAAATTCCACAAATCTATATTCATCAAATTTTTACGTAATCAATAGCGATTATAGAGTTTATATTTGCCTTTATAATGGAGTCAATCCAGAAAATCCTAAGGGAAAACCATCACTAGATGAACCAACTTTTGTTGATTTGGAACCTAGGTCAGCTGGAAATAGTGAAGATGGTTATATATGGAAGTATTTGTATACAATAAAACCAAGTGAACTTGTAAAATTTGACTCTACTAATTTTATTCCGGTTCCTGCAGATTGGGAAACAAATGCAGATTATTCCGCAGTCAGAAATAATGCATCTTTAAGTGGTCAGATAAAAATAATTACGGTTACAAATAGAGGATCTGGAATAGGAACTGCAAATAGAACATATTCAAACGTACCAATTAAAGGAGATGGTGTTGGGGGAGAATGTACAATTATTATTAATTCAGATGCAAAAGTAGAGTCAGCAATAGTAACTAATGGTGGTTCTGGATATACTTATGCAAACATTGATTTGAATGATGGTGGAGTTCCTGCAGGAGTTACTTCTCCATCTTTTGATGTAATAATCCCTCCTCAAAATGGTCATGGATATGATATTTACAGAGAGTTGGGTGCTTATAGAGTATTGATATACTCTAGAATTGAAAATGATACGGAAAATCCGGATTTTATAGTCGGAAATCAAATTGCAAGGGTAGGTATAATAGAAAATCCCCTTGCATATCAGTCAGATTCTTTATTAAATGTAGATAAAGCAAGTGCATTACATGCATTAAAACTAGTAGGAACCGGATATAGCACTGCAAATTTCACTTTAGATAGCATTATAACACAAACTATTGGTATTGGTTCTACTGCAGTTGGTAGGGTTGTTTCGTATGATAAAAATACGGGAGTTTTAAAATATTGGCAAGATAGAACTCTAGTTGGATTTAACAGTGATGGTTCGAAAAATGCATTTGCCCCATATGGATTAAAATTGCACAATTTTACACCTTTTCCGGATGTAGGAGGTTCTTTAACAATTAGTTCTTCTGGTGTGAGTGGATTAGGAATAGATACTAATTTTAGTGGGGTATCAACTACAATAAATAATAGAAAATATTATTTGGGACAAACATTTTTTAATGGAATGTCAAATCCAGAAGTAAAAAAATATTCTGGAAATATAATATATGTAGATAATAGACCATCGATCACAAGATCGTCAAATCAAAAAGAAGATATCAAAGTCATTTTGCAATTTTAAAAAGTCATGCCACAGCAAACTAATCTTAATGTTTCGCCATATTTTGACGACTTTGACTCAGATAATCAGTATTATAGAGTATTATTTAAACCTGGATATCCAGTTCAAGCTAGAGAACTAACAACTTTACAATCGATTCTTCAAAATCAGATTGAAAAATTTGGAGATCATTTTTTTAAAGAAGGTTCAATTGTAATACCAGGAAATATTAATTATATTGATAATTATTATGCTGTAGAAATTCAAGAAAGTTATCAAGGAATTGATGTACTATCGTATGTTCTATATTTAATTGGAAAAACTATAAGAGGTGCAAACAGTGGAGTTAGAGCTGTCGTAGTTGGAGTTCTATCTGCCGATTATTCTGAAAGAGGAACTAATACATTATATGTAAATTTTTTAAATTCCGATTTAATATCAAACGAATATCAAGGATTTGCAGCCAATGAAGTTTTAATAGTTGAAGAATCTGTTTTTGAGAAAAACTCACTAGATGAAGAAAAAAATATAATAATTCAAGAAAATGAAGGATTTGCTCTTACAATTGGACCAAATCCAAATTCCATAGGGTCTGCAGTAAATTTATCAGAAGGTGTTTATTATTTAAGAGGTCACTTTGTAAATGTAAGTGAGCAAACTATTCTTTTAGACCAATATTCAAATAATCCAAGTTATAAAGTTGGGTTAGAAATATTCGAAAATATTATTACTGCAGATGATGATATTGATCTCAATGACAATGCGCAAGGATTTTCCAACTACGCTGCACCGGGTGCCGATAGATTATATATTGAAGCAATTTTATCTAAGGTTTCTTTAGATGCTACAGATCCCCAATTAACTACAAATTTTGTTCAACTTTTGGAAGTTAGAAATGGAATACTGCAAAAACAAATAAACAATCCTCAATATAATGAAATTAAAAAAGAATTTGCAAGACGTACTTATGAAGAATCAGGTAATTATTACGTAAAATCGCCGTCTATTTCAGTAAAAGAAACTTTAGATGATTTAAAAGGAAATGGTGGCATTTTTAAAGAAGATCAAGTAACATATAATAATAATAAAGCGTCAGAAAGTTTAGCAACATACGTAATTTCTCCACTCAAAGCATATGTTGGTGGAAATGAAATAGATGTAATTGGTACAACTAATATTGATTTTGAAAAACCAAGAACCAAAAAAATCTTAAAAAATCAAAGCATAAATTATGTGACAGGACCAACATACACTCTTAACAGAGTGCATGGTTCTCCTATCTTAGGATTATCAACTTCATATACTTTAAGTTTAAGAAATGAAAGAGTCGGATTGAATTCCACTTCTTCTGTCGGAAAAGAAATAGGAATGTCTAGAGTATATGACTTTGCTCTAGAGTCTGGTTCTTATAATACGACACAACCAAATTCTAATGAATGGGATATATGTCTATATGACATTCAAACATATACAGATATTTCTTTAAATGAACCAATAACTTTATCAACTCCAACACATATTAAAGGAAAATCTAGTGGTGCTGTTGGATTTTTAAGATATAGTGCAACAAATTCTGGTATTATAACAGCATATAATACAAAAGGTTCTTTTTTAGTTGGAGAAAAATTTATTTTTGATGGTATAGAAAATTCAAGAATTTCTACTGCAGTTACTTCTTATTCTACAAGTGACGTTAAATCTCTCTATGGTATAGTTGGAAGCGCATCTACATTTACTGCAGATACAAAACTTTCAATTCTAGCAAATGTTGGTCAAGTAAAGATTAGCTCTTCCAATAGTGGTATAAGCACTGTAACATCTGCAGATTTTATTTTTACTGGAGTAGCAAAACAAGGTAATATTGTTGCATTTTCTAATCCAGGACTTCCTGTAAATACTTATGCAAAAATAGAATCTGTTTCTCAAAATTCTTTAACAATTTCTGGAGTTACAACTGTTTCTGGAGTCTGTGATGGTGGATTACCCACTTCTGACATAAATCCAAGTGACTTTAGAATATTACATTCAAAATTCCAATCATCAACTGACAATACTTTATATACAGTTTTTCCAAAAAGAAATGTTGCAGAAATAGATTTAACAACTTCACTATTAACAATAAGAAAACAGTTTGATGTGGTTATTACATCAAATTCGACAAATGTAATAACTGCAAATTCTGACGAAACTTTCTTACCATTTGATGAAGAAAGATATGTTCTTATAACTGAAAGTGGTGTAACTGAAAATTTAAGCGAAGATAAATTAATATTTTCTAATGGTGGTAGAGAATTAACCATTAATGGGCTAGCAAGCGCCTCCGGAAATGGCAAACTAATTGCGACTTTAACAAAAAATAATATAAAATCAAAAATAAAAAATAAAAATAGAATTAAAATTTTACTTGTAGATAAATCTAAGTATGGATATTCTGGAATAGGAAATACTACAAATAACGATGGATTGAACTATGGAACATATCCATATGGTACTAGAGTTCAGGATGAAGAAATTTGTTTATTAGAACCGGATGTTACTAAATTATATGGAATTTATGAGTCAAATGATTTATCTGATCCAGAACTTCCTAACTTAATTCTTTCTTCAATTAATGGTCCAACAAATAAAACGGATGATTTATTACTTGGAGAAGAGTTTGTAGGAGAAGAAAGTGGTGCTGTTGGAGTTTATGCTGAAAGAATAAATGATACGAAAATATCGTATATTTCACAAAATTCAAGCACTTTTACAGTAAATGAAAAAGTAAAATTTAAAGAATCTGGAATAACAGCATTTGTCAGCACATTTGATTCTGGAGATAATAATATAACTTCAAATTATAATTTTGATAATGGTCAAAGGGAAACTATCTATGATTATTCAAAAATAATTAGAAAATCTACGGCAAAAGAACCGACAAGAAAACTTAAAATAATATATGAATCTGCAAGTTTTTTAAGTTCAGATAATGGCAATATAATTACCGCAGGATCATATAATCAATTTGACTATTGTGATATACAAACGGTAAATGGAATTAAAAACACTGATTTAATTGACATAAGACCCAGAGTTTCTAATTTTACTGTTACTAACTCTTCTCTTTCTCCTTTTGAGTTTAGGTCAAGGAATTTTACAGAAAGTGGAAATTCTGCTTCGAATATTTTAGCATCTGACGAATCAATATTGTTAGATTATTCATATTATTTGCCAAGAATAGATAAAATTTATTTAACAAAGGATGGCATATTCCAATTAATCAAAGGAGAACCTGCAGATAATCCACAACCACCTATTGCAATAGATGATGCTATAGACATCGCAACTATTACTTTACCAGCATATTTGTGCAATGTTTCTGATGCAAGTTTAAATCTTGCTGAACATAAAAGATATAGAATGTCTGACATATATGGTCTTGAAAATAGGATTAAAAATTTAGAATACTACACTTCATTGTCTTTATTAGAAACTGATACATCAAATCTTTTTATACGAGATGTCAATGGATTAAATAGATTTAAATCCGGTTTCTTTGTTGACGATTTTTCTGGCACTTTACCGCAAAAAAAAGTAACTATAGTAAAAAATAGTATTGATGTCGCTAATTCTGAATTGAGGCCAAGTCCATACACGACAGAATTAGATTTAATTATTGGATCTAATTCTCTTATTGGATTAGGAGTAACTTCAAATCCTGATGTGGATATAAGATATGCTACAGATCTGATTGGGTCTAATATAAAAAGAACCGGTGACTTAATTACTTTAGACTATACTGAAGTTGAAGAAATAAACCAACCTTATGCGACCAGAGTTGAGAGTGTTGCGCCCTATAGGGTAGGTTATTATGGAGGAACAATCAATTTATCGCCATCATCAGACGTATGGGTTGATACTGTAAGACTGATTGCAAATAACACAGAAATTTCAACTAACTACATACAATCAGAAGCACAAATTGATATTTCCCAGTTAGATAAACAATCCGGATTTGGTCCGGTCACATGGGGATCTTGGGAAACTATCTGGACTGGATCATCGACAACAAAAGATACAAGAACTGTTAATGTTGGTTATTATATTATTAAAGAAGATCTGGAAACTGTTACAAGAACTGGAACAACCACAAGAACTGGGACAAGAAAAATTACTAAAGACGAATTTAGTAATGTATCTTTAGGTGATACTGTTTTAAGTTCAGAAATAAGTGCATACATGAGATCTAGAAATATAGAATTTACTGCCAAGAGATTAAAACCACTAACTAAAGTATATTCTTTCTTCTCAGGTATCGACGTTAACAAGTATATCATACCTAAGTTACTTGAAATTACAATGACCTCTGGAACATTCCAAGTAGGAGAAACAATAATTGGAACTGTTCCTGAATATAGTACTTCTGGATTAGGTGTATTACAATCAGATCCAAAGATAACATTTAGAGTTGCTCAGTCAAATCATAAATATGGTCCATACAATTCTCCCATTGAAATATTTGAATCAAATCCATATGACTCAAACCAAATTGTTCCGACACTATATTCATCAACATCTACAATATTAAATGTAGATACTTATAGTCTTTCAACTCAATCTCAAGGACAATTTTTTGGTTTTGTGCGTTCTGGAATGAAATTAAAAGGACAAACAAGCGGAGCAGAAGCTGTTATTAATCAAGTAAGATTAGTTACTGATAGAATTGGTGTTGTTATTGGATCATTTTTTATTCCAAATCCTAATATATTTGGTAATCCAACTTTCCAAACAGGAATAAAACTTTTTAGAATTACTAGTAGTTCAACAAATTCACTAATAGATTCAACTATTACAAGTGCTGAAGAGAAATTTTACTCTGAAGGTAAGATTAATAGAGTTCAGGAAAATGTTTTGTCAGTTAGAACAGTTAGAACAGAAACTCAAACTGTTATTGAAAGTAAATCAGAAACTTCAACAGGACCAACAGCTGTTGTTGCAACTACTATTGTAGGAAATACCTTACCACCATATGTTCCACCTACACCACCAACAATATCTGAACCACCACCAGAAATTCCACCACCTACGTATCCAATTCCAGAACCACCAACACCTCCTGTAGGACCAACTCCATGGCCTGGAGAAGGATCAAATAATACTAATTGGCAAATACCTGCAGTACCTATAAACTTAGATCCTATCGAACCAACTAAACCTCAACCAAAAGCAAATGCTGGAATTAAATATGTGAATACAACAGCAACACTTCCTAGAGGTGGTGCTGGAGACGGATCTACTAATTATTTTGGTAGAGTTTCGATTCCATTACAAACTGTTAATGGAAAAACTTGGGGAGAACTTAAAAATAAATTTGGAACTAAAAAAGCAAATAGCATGTTTGCAGATGCTGGTATTAATGTAACCACAACAGATAAAACGTATGCAACTCTGTCAGTAAAAACAAAAGAAACTTCTGCACCAAAATATACTATTCCTACTCCACAATCTGCTTATGGAACGACTCTATCATCTTTACTTTCTGGGTATGGTGCGTATGGAGTTTCGGTAGGAGCGCAATTGAGAAAAGATGGTCTTACAGGACCAGCGAAAGTAACTGGGTCAAATGGTCTTACGACCACAATTCCATTTGCAGTTACAAACTCTAGTTCGAATAATAATAACAAGAACAAGAAGAAAAATAAGAAATAAATATATTATACTAGGATTATAAATCAGACAGATAAGTAATTAAAATGAAAATAGTAGATCCTTTAGCTCAATCTTTTTATGTAGAACCTGACAGTGGTATTTTTGTTACTTCTGTTGATTTATATTTTTACTCTAGGGATGTAGAATTACCTGTTACAGTTCAATTGAGACCAATGCAATTTGGTCAACCAACAGATCAGGTTTATCCTTTTGGTGAAGTTGTAATAGATCCAAGAAATGTAAACATATCTGATGATGGGACAGTTCCGACGAGAGTAACATTTAGTTCTCCCGTTTACTTGGCAGGAAAACAATTTCATTCCTTAGCAATACTTTCAAATTCAAGCGTTTATACAGTATGGATATCTAGATTGTCTGAGATTGAAGTAAGTACTTCAAATCTTTCAGATCAACAACAAATACTAGTATCAAAACAACCACTAAGTGGTTCATTATTTAAATCCCAAAATGGATCAACTTGGACTCCAAGTCAATTAGAAGATTTAAAATTTAAATTATATAGAGCAAATTTTGTTGGAAATGGAAATATAAATTTTTATAATTCGGAATTAAGTGAAGGAAATGAGCAAATTGCAAGATTAGTAAAAGATTCTTTAGAAGTTTCTTCCAAAAAAATTAGAGTGGGTATAGGAACAACAATTTCAGTTTCCAATTTACCAACTTTAGGTAATACAATTATACAGGCAACAAGTAACGCAACAGGAAATTATGTAGGATCTGCAGGTTCTGCTTTTAATACTTTAAATATTATTAATTCTGGTATAGGTTACACTCCATCCTCCGGATCATACTTATTTTCAAATGTTTTATTGGATACTATAACTGGCAATGGAAGAAATGCAACTGCAAATATTACAATATCTAATGGAGTTGCAGTTGCAGCTACTATCTCTAATGGAGGAACTGGATATTCTATTGGCGATGTTTTAGGTATAACAACAATTGGTTCTCAAAATTTAGGAAGAAATCTTAGGTTATCCGTATCAAATTTATCAGGAATAAATGAACTTATAATTGACCAAGTTCAGGGAGAATATTTAGTTGGTGTAGGAAATACTTTAAGATATATTAACAATCTCGGCATATCTACAAATTTGAATGGAACTAATGGTGACGTATTTATTTTATCAGATGGAATAGTTACCTTATCTGATGGTTTACATATAAAAGTAAATCACAAGAATCATGGAATGAATTCCAGTCAAAATTTGGTTAAAATTAGTAACGTAAGTTCTGACTTAAAATCAACTAAACTTTTCAACGATTATTCTTCAACATCAAATGATAGCATTTATTTAGAAAGTGTACTAATTCCCGACTTTAGCACTTTTGAAAATGTTGCTGTTGGTGCTTCAAATCCGGGATATATTAGAATAGATAATGAAATTATCTCATATACGGGAATAAATTCTATAACTTCTCCACCTGCACTAACTGGTATTACTAGAGGTATAGATCAAACAAAATCATTTAGTTATTCTACCGGTACTTTAGTTCATAAGTATGAGTTGTCTGGCGTTTCTCTAAGGAGAATTAATAAAACTCATAATTTATCAGATTCTACTATCTCAAATCCAATAGATCTTGATTTTTATCACATAAAATTGGATATGACTGATCAAAGTTCTGCTATGACAAATAGATCTTCATCGTCTGGATTATCAAAATTATTTTTAAATGAAACTAAATCGACTGGCGGTTCTTATATAAATTGCACTCAAAACATTCCATACGAAATAATAAAACCAATAGTTCAAACAATGACGTTGAGGGGAACAAATATTAATGCATCCGTAAGAACTACAAGTGGTTCAAGTATAGGTGGAAATGAAATATCTTTTGTGGATCAAGGATTTGAACAAATAAACTTAAATGCGACAAATTATTTTTCTACCCCAAGATTAATATCTTCAAAAGTAAACGAAGATTCAAAATTAACATCTTTGCCTGCGAATAAATCCTTCACCCTGAATGTAAATCTTTCTACAACAAATGCATATATTTCACCAGTAATTGATTTGGATAGAGTTGGGATGATATTTACTTCCAATAGAGTTAATAATCCAATAAGCGATTATATAAATGATGAAAGAGTATCGACTTTAAAAGATGATCCAAATTCTTTCGTTTATGCAACGAAACCAATATCATTAGAAACTCCAGCATCTTCTATCAAAGTTTATATGAATGCATATATTAATGTTGATAGTGATATAAGATGTTTTTACTCAATTTTAGATGATCCAAATTCAGAAGAAATTTTTTATCCATTCCCAGGTTATAAAAATTTAACTTCAAATGGTGATATAATTAATCTATCCGATAGTGATGGATTACCTGATAAAATAATACCAAAAACTGATGTAACTGGGTTTGATAGTGAATTTTTAGATTTTAGGGAGTATGAATTTACTATCGATAACTTGCCTACTTTTAGATATTTTAGTATAAAATTAATAGGCACATCAACAAATCAAGTTTATCCTCCAAGAGTTAAAGATTTGAGAGTTATTGCCTTAGCTTAAGATGAACTATTCTAAAATCACAGGTCATTCAAATTTACTAAGAAATGAAGAAACTAAGGCGGTTGTTAATACAAATATGAATGAATATAACTCATATATTTCACAAAAAAGACTAAAAGAAAAAGAGAATCAAAAAATACAAGATTTGGAGAGAAACTTTGATATGATAAAAAATGATATAGATGAAATTAAATCTTTACTTAGGAGTTTGTTAAATGAATCCAGATAGTATACAACTTGATAATTTAAGTAAAAGTTTTGAATATTTTAAAGTTGCTTCAGAAATTGATAATCTTAATGACTTAGATGATATAAAAAATATTGCAAAATGTTATTATAAATTATATTTAAAGCAACAAGAAGTTGTTACTCAACTTATGTCTTCAAATCTATAAATATTTTAAAAGGTCCTAGAATAAATGGCGCAACCATCTACCAGGCAACAATTAATAGATTATTGTAAAAGAAAACTAGGAGCGCCTGTTTTAGAAATTAATGTAGCAGATGAGCAAATAGATGATTTAGTTGATGATGCAATCCAGTTCTTTCAAGAAAGACATTTTGATGGAGTGTATCCAACTTTTTATAAGTATAAGGTAACTTCCGATGATATTGCGAGAGGTAGGGCAAAAGGTCTCAGTGCAGATAGTAGTGCAGGTATTGTTACTACAACAGCTACCTCGAACATAGTAGGTACTGCAGTAACCTTTTCTTATTTTGAAAATAGTAATTATCTTCAAGTTCCACCAAATGTTATTGGAGTAAATAAAATTTTCACTTTTGATGGTGCAAGCACGATTACTCATAACATGTTTAGCGTCAAATATCAATTATTTTTAAATGACATTTATTATTGGGGAACGACAGAACTTTTAAGTTATGCGATGGTAAAAACTTATTTGGAAGATTTGGATTTTCTATTAAATACGCAAAAACAAATAAGATTTAACAAAAGACAAGATAGATTATATCTTGATATTGATTGGGGATCGGTTACAGATAAGCAATATTTTATTATAGATTGTTACTCTACACTAGATCCAAATGATTATTCTAGGGTTTGGAACGATTCCTTTTTGAAACAATACTTAACATCTTTAATTAAGAGACAATGGGGACAAAATATGATGAAATTTATAGGTGTTAAACTTCCTGGTGGAGTCGAATTAAATGGTAGACAAATGTATGACGATGCTCAAAGGGAAATTGATATGTTAATGGAAAAAATGTCAAGTACTTATGAACTTCCCCCATTAGACATGATTGGATAAATTAAATGTTAAATCCATTCTTTTTACAAGGTTCTAAAACAGAACAAGGTCTTATTCAAGATCTAATAAATGAACAAATTAAAATGTATGGTGTTGATGTTCATTATATCCCAAGAATATATGTTACAGAGGAATCTGTAATAAGAGAAGTAATACAAACAGAATTTACAAATGCATTCCCAATTGAAGCATATATTAACAATTATGAAGGATATGGTGGAACAGGAACTATTCTTTCAAAATTTGGTATTCAGGATTTGGATGATTTAAATTTAATTATATCAAGAGAGAGATTTGAAACTTACATAACTCCATTAATATCAAAAATACCAGATATAAGATTGCCAGATAGACCAAAAGAAGGTGATTTAATATACTTTCCTCTTGGCGATAGGTTATTTGAAATTAAATATGTTGAACATGAACAACCTTTTTATCAACTTCAAAAAAATTATGTCTATGAATTAAGGTGTGAACTGTTTAGATATGAAGATGAAGTTATTGATACAACGATTGAGCAGATTGATGA
>JACCEB011295453.1_pt1 | contig 16378 bp, 14 predicted proteins | sample 7454761 | NCBI WGS metagenome assembly JACCEB01 (sample SAMN15323454, study PRJNA562643) | freshwater metagenome | isolation source: river surface water | place: USA:Blue River Watershed | collected 2017-08-18 | reverse complement strand
TTGTTTGTGCTGTTGTAAATCCATTTTCCGTTTTGTGATCCATCATGCGGAGCAACTGGTGTTCCACAGCCATTTCCACCTTGCCATCCCTCAACGTATGTTTGTGTGCCTAGTCTGTTTTGGAATGTTCCATCTGATTCGAAATGATAAATATCATCGAATTGACAAGCTCTAATACCAGCAACTTCTGCTTCTGGGTTTGACCACCAGCTAATGTCGCCTTTAGAAGGACCAACACCAATAGCACCTGCTTTTGGCGTGAGTTTCCAATCCCCTGCAAATTGTGCACTCAATGAAGACACAGATAATATGCCCATTGCAATTGCACCACTTTTCAAGAATGATTTCATAGTAGTTTTTTTCATGTTTTTGTTATTCAGTTATTACAAATATAATGACATATTGTAAAAAAAACAATATGAAATGTTTTGTGAATGCGAAAAAAATATTGAACAAAATGTTTTCGACTTTCTGAATTGAAACTTTTGTATTTTTGCCAATTAGAAGAAAAGAACAATGAGCAATAACAAAATGAACTTCATGGATAAGTTGAAAAAGAACGTGGCGAATAAAATTGTATGTTTCATATTCCTTTTGATGTTGAGCAGCACGAGCACCAAAGCAGCAATCTCAGATACCTCTTCAAATCAAATCAGAATTGTGAAAAATTCGCAAGTTCAAGTTACCGTGCATTTAGAATCAAATAACCTTTATTTTGAAATTGTTAGGGGAAAAGTTAAATATAGAGTCACCGCTGTGAATGAAATTGGTAAAATATCTTTCAGCAATTCAAAAACCATCCTTTCCTACTTGGGTACTGCTTTTTCGAAAGTGGATTATATTTTGCACAAAACCGAATTTTTGCTATTCCCAGTTCAAGATGAGAATGGTAAAATGATCTATTATCGAATCGCTTTAGATCTTGAAAATGGCACCTCAACATCTGCACTCCCTTATATTGTGATGAGAGGACAATTTGCATTATTCAACCAAAAAACGGCTAAAATGCTTATCTATGAGCAAATAAAGCAAGAAAATAATCGGACGAAAAAGATGTATTACGTGACCAATTTTAACATCTACCATCTCGATAAATCAGAAAAAGAAAATTACCGCGAATTTTATAGTACCGAGAAATCAGTAGGGGTGTCTTTGAACCTTACACCACTGGCTTTGAAAGTAAAAATGATGGATCTATTGATCGACTTTATGCCAAATTATACCATTGAAAATTACTTTAGGTAACCATCGATTGCTTGCACATGAAATGTATTATGGATTTTAGACCTTCTCTATTCTTCTAAATAACCAAATTTGCCATTGTTATAATCATTGATGGCTTCATTGATTTGTTGTTTCGTATTCATCACAAATGGACCATAATGTACCAATGGTTCCAAAATTGGTTCTCCGCTTAATATGAGCACTGTAGATTTTTTAGTTGCTTTTACAGTGAATAACTCACCGTCGTTTTGAAACAAAGCAAAATCATTTGCATTCACCGTACTTTGTTCCACTGTAATTTGTCCCTCTAAAACCAACAAAGCCGTGTTATAGTTTGCTGGGAAACTAAAGTCTGCTGTTCCACCTTCATTGAGTTTGGCATTCATTAAATTCACAGGTGTGAATGTTGTTGCAGAGCCTTTTATATGGTTATACTGGCCCGCAATGACTTCTATTGTGCCACCATCATTCAGTAACTGGTATTTTCCAAAAGATGAATTTTCTAGAGCCTGATACTTTGGTGCACTCATTTTATCTTTTGCCGGTAAATTCACCCACAATTGAACCATCTGAAAATCACCACCTTGTGCGCTCCATTCTTTTTCGTGGAACTCTTTGTGTAAAACACCAGAAGCCGCTGTCATCCATTGCACGTCGCCTTCTCCAATGATACCACCGCCACCGCTGCTATCGTGATGTTCCACGCGACCTTTGTACGCAATTGTAACCGTTTCAAACCCACGGTGGGGATGAACACCAACACCTCTTGGTGAATTCGTGGGTGGGAAGTAGTGCGGCGCATTGTAATCGAGCATGATAAATGGACTCACACGTTGCATGCTCAATCCTTGGCTACCAGGAATGATGTTATGAACAAAAAATCCGTCCCCAACAAAATGTTTTCCGGATGGGGTAATCACGCGCTCTAAGTGTTTTGTTTTCATGGTTTCATCAATTGTGATGCGAAATTAAGCTTGAATTATTTGTTTGAACGAATAAATTCGATGAGATTGATTAAAAATTGGATATGCATTTATCATTTTATATCCTTTTACTTCCTCTTTTTCGCAATTTCCCAAATGTACATTTCCTCAACTTTTTGTCGTGCCCAAGGCGTTTTTCTTAAAAACTTTAAACTCGATTGAATGCTTGGGTTGTCGTTAAAACAATTGATCCGAATTCTATACCCCAATTCTTCCCATCCGAATGTTTCGTATAATTCTGTGACAATACTTTCTAGGGTTTTTCCGTGTAATGGATCGTTCGACATAAAGATAATTTTTACAAAAATACATTTTTACATCCAAATCACTGAAAAATTACCTAAATGTTGGTATTCCAAAATAATTTTAGTTCGATATTTTCGAAAAATGAAAAAAATATCGACTGTCTTAGGAGTATTCTTGTTTTTTACAATTGGGAATGCTCAAAAAATGACCTGTAAAGAATTAATACAATACAGAGATGTGAATTTATTAGCAATTTTAGATGCCGAAACGGCAAAAGCAAAACAATTACAAAAGAATTTAGCCGCTGCAAAAACACAAATAGAAAATCAGAAGAAGTTGTTAGAAAAGGCAAAAACTGATTCTGAGGTGAAAATGGCTGTTACAGCTTTAAAGGGTGCTGCTGACCAAGCCGTTTCAATATTGTCGGGACTCAAAGCGGCTAAGGGTGCACTTAAAATTGCTGTGAGTGTTGCTTCAGTTGCTGATGCTATTAACAAAGGAAAAGGACGTGTAGACGTTTTACTAGCAGACAATGAAAAGGCAGCATTGGCAACTGCTATCGAAAACGAAGTCATTGGTGCAATTCCCGTTGTCAGCAATATATATTCATTGTATGGCACAATTAAAGATATGAAAGAATTAAATAAGGTAAGGACAAAACTCATGAGTGACATCGCAACTGCGAATACCAATATTGAAAAAGTAAGTGCCAAAATGCTTGGCGCAATGAATGGTGTTAAGAGAGTGAATGATTACCAATATTACATTTCCGATTATTTAAAGAAAAACTGCGCTTCCAAATAATTGTTAAAACGGATTATTCGAACTGTTTTAAACAATGAGGTTTTTCCAAATTGTTGAGGTGAACAATTTGTTTGTCTTCGTTTAATTGGTTAAAATTGTAGTCTCTTTCGCAGATAAATGCAAGCACATCAATTTTTAACTCGATTCTTTCTAATTATTTTCTTCTCGTTTGCAACGCCTAAAAGTTCTTTATCGCAGTCAAAATTTGCTGTAAAAGGGGCTAAAGTTCACGCCAAAGAAAACTGGAAAAAATTCAATAGTATCCTTGATAAACAGAGGCTAAGAGATAGCTTTTCATTTGATTATACATACCTCAAATATCTCGCTAGTTCAACTTCAACCTCACCTCAATTTACAGCCAAAAGACATTATGAAAATACCCTTTCATTATTCCAACAATACCAGTTGCTTTCACCAAAAAACAAAGAAAATTATTGTAAAAAACTAAATCTTTGTGAATCTAAAAAATTCCAATTTTTAGATTCTGCATTAGAGGGATATTTGAATGAATTGCTTGTGAAAAATGATACGAACGAAATCCAATCGTTTATCATCACTTTTCGTGATTCGTCGATGATTCCCACCGTACAATCATTTATTTTACATTACTTACAAAAATACATCTCAACGGAACCAACAAATACGGTTAAGATTTTAGAAACGAAATACGCTTGGCATGAGGCGATTGCTCAAAAAGACTTGAACGCCATTTTGTTGTTTCGCGACAAGTTTCCAAATTCATTTTGTGATTCGTTGGCATATCATTACGAGGCATATTTTGCTTTCCAACATGCGTTGCAAATAAATACAATAGAAGAATTTCAATACATCAAAGATAAATATAAACGGTCTACCTACGCAAAAAGTGCAGATAGCGCTATTGCGATCATTGCATTCAATCAATTGACTGACAAATACAATGTTAACGACCTTGTAGCGTTTAACGCTAAATATAAAAATAAACCATTGAATTCTTTCGTAGCGAATAGAATCATTGGGTTAGATAAATTAGATAGCGTGGTGAAGTTGATCAACCAGCGCTTAATGAATTTTGAACCCGTTATCCCTCAAAATGTAAAAATTGAACAAGGTTCTATCACAATAAATGGAGCGAAAAAAGTAAAGTTTAGTGATCAAAATGTATATCGAAAAACAGCTATTGTTCATAGCTACATCGATTATTTGCCGAAAATGGATGCGCACATAGTGAGGGTCGACAATTTTGAAAATTCATATTACATTTTTGTAAATGCTCAAACAGGTAAAAAGTTATCCGTTCGTGGCACTCCAGTTTTTTCGGTTCGAATTGATTCTTCAATTCATGTAGTTTGCAAAATTCAAAGTAAAATTCCAATGTCCGAATCTGGGATTCAAATTGTTAAATTGGTAGACGGAGAATTGAAAATTTCTCAAGACATACTGTTAGATACTTTAGATCGTTCTCAACGTTTGGATACGGTTTTTTCTAAAGATGGTCGTATTGCTATAAAAATTAGCGATTTTATTGAAAAAAGTTCATTGTATGTTCCATTTGGTACTCTAGAATTAAGACATGGTGATAGCGGCTGGAAGAAATTGAGTTTTATCCCTGAAATTGGTGATTATCAAAAGCAGATTGATCAGATATTTATTGAAAATTGGATCAAATTGAAAATGCCAATCTTTAACTATGGAACATTTACATCGTTCTCCAAATTAACGAAATCTAAGAAATTTGAAATGGTTGAAAATTTGATTGAGGGATGTTTGTTTCCAATTGCAATATTCGCCGATTCCAATCATAAAATCAAAATAATGTGCACACAAAAACCCCTGAAAGGTGTTGATTTTCACAATGTTGAAAAATATAAGTTGTTGGGATTAGATGAGGATTTTATTTTTATTGATTTGGAAAAAGCGTTAAACACAAAAGAAATATTTGCATTTCCAACCCAATTTTCTAAGTTTCATAGAATCTCCAACATCTACAATTTGAATTTGTTTCAACACCAGTATAATTTGGAAGGTGACGTGTTGGATTTTGATTACTGCTATTTATTATCGAGGAATTTATTGACACTCGATGAATCTTTAGTAAAGAATGTTCTCACTCGATGGGCTGTGAATTTTGTTCAATTCAAAAATAATAATTTTGAATTCTTTAAAAATATTCTAGATCTGTCACTAAATTATACAGCAAAGGTTAATTTAGAAGAATACAATAATAACAACCACAGCTTTACGATTCGCAGCGACAAAGATTTGAATGAACAGTTAAAGTTTATTGTTCCAACGGATCAAAATTCGGATTTAATGAGTGAGTTATTAGGGGTTAATGTTTTAAGCAATGTCAATAGTTTCAACATTGAACATAAGCCAACAATTGTTTTTAACAAAGGTTCTGAGTCAGATTTTACAATTTTTGTAAATGAATTTGATGCTCAGAAAATGAATAAAATTTTGGATAAAACCAGAACGGTTTATATGCGTATTCGAGTTTCTCCGAATTTTAACGTAGTTGGAAAATCTTGTAAAGGGTGTAATTCAAAAAGCTGTGATGAGTACAAACTTCGCAATTGTAAATTGCAATTTACTGCCGAACAATATGAATTTTCTGCAAGTCCTGATTTTAGCCAATCAATTGTGCTGAAACAGTAAAAAAGATTAAGCCTTTTTTACAAATTCACTTTTCAGTGCCATCGATCCAAAATCTTTGATTTTGCAATCGATATTATGGTCGCCTTCCACCAATTTAATATTGGTGACTTTAGTGCCAACTTTAATTGATTTTGAAAACCCTTTCACAGGTAAATCTTTAATGACAGTGACGGTATCGCCATCTTGCAATAAATTACCATTAGAATCTCTTACAATCAATCCACTAGATTCAACGGCAACTTCTTCAGCTGGGTTCCATTCATGTCCGCAATCGGGACAAATCCATAACAAACCTGAAGGATAGGGGTAATCGCATTTACATGCTGGACAAATTGGATCTTGTGACATAAGGGGGAGATTTAATTTTTACAAAGATACGGAATTATTGGTGATGCTTTGTTTAAGTTCATTTTGTTGTTTGAATAGTCCTATTTGACTTTGTCTATCACAATGACTAAGAAATTAAAGCTCCAACTTATTTTTGAGTTTTGATTATTGAGCGAATCACTTTACTTTTGAAAATTAGCCAAAACAAAAGGTTAATGACAAATTACGATGACTAGACTAAAATTAATTTTCGCAACTCTATTGTTTGCAATTTATTTCCTCCCTGCCACATTATTTTCTCAAAAAAATGGAGATACTATTTTTGTGAAAGCTTGGCATTATGGAACAAATAACCGCGACACCGTGGTTACTTTTCCATCAAAAAATTTAAATTTCGAGAAAGTTATCATGCGTTATAGCATGCGTTGCAAGAACGCTTTGGTATCAGATCAATCGAACAGAAATAAAGGCTGTGGTGAATGGGATTACTCTTGTAATACCTTTTTAGTTGATTCCTCTAAAATTGAAACCATTGCTCAAACCACTCCAAATTATAATATTTCAAATTTCACTGGGAACTCGTTTAAATATGCAAGGAAGGTTATTTATGACTATTACGATTACGCCCAAGATAAAATTCAAATTACAGGAAGTAGCAATGAAAAAATAGTGAATATTGGTTCGGGTAATTTAAATCTTTCCAATATTTTAAAAACAGATGAAAATTCGGGTAAGTCGCAAATACTTTATACTGCAAGTGAATTGCTCAATTCCGGTTTTGATTCTGGGCTCATCCACGGAATATCACTAAAAGTCATCAATGGCGGTTCCGCAAATTTTTTCAAGGTGAAAATCAAAAATACCAATCAAACACATCACCGTCCCTCAAATTTTTCTTCAACAGGATTTACAGAAGTTTATAACCATTCACTCACGTTTGCCCCAGGTACACAAAAGATTCATTTTCTATCACCTTACTTGTGGGATGGTAAGAGTAATTTAATCATTGAGTTATCGTTTACAAACTCAACGGCTTCTAATCCAATTTCTTTTGAAGGATTTTCAGATACCATCAATTCCGTGATTTTTGCAAATAATAATCATGCAATTGATTTTTCAAATCAAGGTCACATTGCTTTAGATGCTAAAAATCTAAGTTCTATTTCAAAGGAGTTGACAATTGCGTTTTGGGCCAATGGTGATCCAAAGTCTTTGCCAACAAATACTTCTGTGATTTATGGATATGCGGCTGATAAGAATCAACGCCAATTAAATATTCATTTTCCTTGGTCTGATGGCAGTGTCTACTTCGATTGCGGATTTGCAGCCGGCAATTTCGATAGGATCAATAAAGCGGCAACTGCAGCTGAATATAAAGGGATTTGGAACCATTGGGCGTTTACTAAAAATGCAACCACTGGAAATATGTCAATCTATCTCAATGGAACTCTTTGGTTGTCAGGTACTTCAAAAACTAAGGCAATGTCCCTCATGAATGTCATTTTGGGAAAAGATCAAGCTTTCAATAACAATTATAAAGGTAGATTAAGTGAATTGAGTATTTGGGATAAGGCCATCTCCGCTGCTGATATTCAGTCATTTATGTTTTCTAAACTAGACTCAACGGTTGTAAATTATAAAAATTTATTGGCTTATTATCCTTTTTCTGAAGGACAAGGACTTGTTGTGAATGATTCAAGGGCAGCCATTTCATCAAAGGGCTCGCAACTTGCATGGTCGTTCGAGAGGGGTGCAAACATCAATCGTTCATTTGTGCAAAGTAATGAAAAGCCGAACATTCAATTTTTCAGAGGTGATTATACCATGCAAACTTCAAAATCGGTAAGCCGAGATTCTGTTGCAAGAAAACCAAATACAATTGAAAAATTTTCAATTGTGTCAACAAAAGGAAATGCAGTTGTTCAAAACGATATCATTCAGTTAGATACAACCATGTTTGCCTATGAAGCGAGCAAATCAAAAGTATTTAATGGAGAAACAGGTGCATTGAAAGATTCAATTGCAAATATTGCCGATGGAACTATTAATATATTGAATTTAAATTACGAAAAACGTTTCCCGTGGTATAATGAATTAATGTCGTTTGTAACCCCTTATGGAATTGGGTTGGATTTAGGGCCAAAAGGAAAAAGTTGGTATTATGACATGTCTGATTTTGCGCCGTTGTTGAATGGAAACAAGCGATTGATGATGGCGATGGGTGGACAAAATCAAGAACAGATGGAAGTGGAATTTATGTTCATTGTTGGAACCCCAATTGCGAATGTTTTAGAATTTAATCAATTATGGCAGGGTGGTGCAAGACTTGGTGGACCAAGCATTGGAAGTATCTTGAATAATTCGGTTTTTCCTCCTATAAATTATACACCATTATCAAATGGTAAATTATTTAAAATGCGTTCTTCAATTACAGGTCACGGCTCTGATGGTGAATTTGAGCAAAATGGGGGTTTGATTTACCACTTCATGAATGTGGGTGGTGGTAGTTCAGAATTTAGTTGGAGCGTAAACATTGATTGTTCTACAAATCCTATGATCGCCCAAGGTGGAACTTGGTTAATTCCACGTCAAGGGTGGTGCCCAGGTTTAAGAACCAAATTGGTTGAAAATGATTTAACCGAACATTTGACTCCAGGTTCGGCAACCACTATAGATTATCATATTTCGGAACCGTCAAAAACAGGTGGTGATTACAGATATATTGTTGCAAATCAGTTGGTCACGTACGGAGATCCTAATTTTAATTTAGATGCCAGAATTGTAGATATTAAACAGCCTACAAGCGATTATGAATTTGCAAAAAGCAACCCAATTTGTGCACAGCCAATGATATTGATCCAAAATTCAGGAAAAAACACTATCAATAGTGTGCAATTCGAATATTGGGCCAATAATTCAACCGTTAAACAGTCATGGACGTGGACTGGTACTCTCAACTATATGGATACCGTTAGTGTAAAATTACCTTCTTGGGGATTGTGGGACAATGGTATGTTGCCGAGTAACAATCGTTTCAACTGTTCAATTGTAAAGGTGAATCAAGTTGCAGATGAATACAGCCAAAATAACTTTAAATCGAGTGCAATAACGATTCCAGACGTTATTCCAGGAAGTTTTAAAATTGAACTAAGAACCAACAATAATCCCAATGAAAATTCAATGACATTGTACGATGTTGATGGTAAAATCATAGTGAATGAGAATTTTTCAGTAGCCAACAAAGTTCATTCTTATCCAATGGATTTGAATGGTTGTTATAAGTTGGTTGTGAGTGATGCTGGGCAAGACGGTTTAAGTTGGTGGGCGAATACAGCCCAAGGAACAGGATTGGTAAGGATTAAGAATGCCGCTGGTACTGTGATTAAAACATTCAATGCCGACTTTGGTAGTTTCTTTGAGTATAGCTTTACAACAAATTATGCTTTGAATGTAAGTCGTTTAGACTTAAATCAATCCATTAATTTGTATCCGAATCCAGCGAATCAAAAATTCATTCTCGACGGTGAAGCGTTAAACAATTCAAGTGTGCGTATCGTGAATTTACTGGGACAAAGTATCCAAGAATTCCCGCAAATCAGCGGAAATAAATTAGAGATTTATACGCAAAATTGGAAACAAGGCATTTATTTAGTTGAAATCACAAAAGGAAACCTTAAGGCTACCAAGAAAGTGATTGTTCAATAATGAAAGAGTTTAGAGTTAAACTCTAACCCTAAACTCTAACTCTAAACTTTAATCTCTAAACCCTATTTAAGTGGTTTCCAAACCTTTTTTGGCTTGTTGCTATCCACTGGTTTTGGCGCTGGATTGAATGAATCACGATTTTCTCTAGGCGCTGATGGTCTATCGTTGCTGCGGAAATCATTTCTGCCCCCGTTGCCACCACGATCATTGCCACCGCGATCATTTCTGCCACGATCGCCACCGCCGTTCCCTTTTTTATTGGCCGCTATTTTGCGTTCAATGCGTTGGGGTGGTCGGTTGTATGGTTTGTCTTCTTTTTCTTCTTTAACTTGAACTCCAGGTCCGTAATTGTGATCGTCGTCTCTCTCAATTTCCATCTTGATTAACTTTTGAATGTCCTTCAAAAATGGAACTTCTTCTCTGTCTACAAACGACCAAGCAACACCGCTATTCCCAGCTCTACCAGTTCTTCCAATTCTGTGAACATAAGTTTCAGGAATATTCGGAATTTCGTAATTGATTACGTGTGTTAACTCGTCAATATCAATTCCTCTCGCTGCAATATCAGTTGCAACCAAAACCCTGGTGGTTCGGTTTTTGAAATTACTCAAGGCATTCTGACGTGCAGCCTGACTTTTGTTTCCATGAATTGCCTGTGCTGAAATGTCCAACTTAACCAAGTCTTTCACAACCTTGTCTGCACCGTGTTTTGTTCTTGTGAAAACCAAAACCGATGGAATTTCAACCTCTGTATCTTTCAATAAATCTCTCAACAAGAATTTTTTGTTCTTTTGATCCACGAAATAGAGTTTTTGAGTCACTTTTTCAGCCGTTGTGCTCACAGGAGCCACTGAAACCCTTACAGGGTCAACTAAAATTGACTGACTCAATTTAACCACTTCATTAGGCATCGTTGCCGAGAAAAACAAAGTTTGACGTTTAACAGGGAGCTTTGCAATGACTTTTTTAACGTCATTGATAAAGCCCATATCGAGCATTCTATCTGCTTCATCTAAAACAAAATGCGTAATGTGACGCAAATCAATGTAGCCTTGTTGCATCAAATCTAAAAGTCTTCCAGGCGTAGCTGTCATGATGTCAACACCATGTTTAATGGCATTCACTTGAGCGGCTTGTTTTACACCGCCAAAAATAACAACGTGTTTGAGTTTGATATTGAGTGAATAATCGCGGATACTTTCGTCGATTTGTAAAGCCAATTCTCTTGTAGGTGTGAGTATTAATGCACGAATTCCCGATCTTTTTTGGTTCGGTAAATCCATTAAATGCTGTATAATAGGAATTGAAAAAGCAGCTGTTTTACCAGTTCCTGTTTGTGCAGTTCCTAATAAATCTCTGTGCTCTAATGCAGGTGGAATGGCTTGTTGTTGTATTGGGGTGGGTGTTTCATACCCTTGTACGGCTAACGCGTCAATAATTGGTTGCGCAATGCCTAATTTAATAAAATCTTCCAAGACTACAAAGGTACGGCTTTATTTTTATAGACCACCATTTTACTTATTTCAATGAAATTAACCCTTTTATTCTACCTTTGTAACATGACAGAAATTGAAGATGCAGCAGATGATTCCTTAGAATTGGTGAAAGTAGTGTTTCGCTTTTTCTCTGAATTGTTCGATAAAGAAATGATCGAAACCATGTGGTGCATGCCTTTAGATGCCGAATTGGGTTTGTATCAAATCGATAATATTCCTTTTTATGCACCGCTACTTGCTGCCGATGATGTCATTTTTGCCGAAAAAGACGATTCTGAAGGAGGTATGCTCGCCTTTAAAAAAGTGATGGAAGCCTCAGGAAATTCAACCATTCATATTGTGAGAATGGAGGAGTCAACTGCAATCGAAACTCTCCTCAAGTCAGTCCTTGATCTTGGCTGTAATTTTGAAGGTGTAAACGAAAATTACCTCGCCTTGGATATTCCGTCTGATGTAAATTATGGTCCAGTTAGAAATATTCTAGATCAACTCGAACAAGAAGACCTTATTGGATTTGCAGAATCATGCCTTTCTGAAATCCATCAAAATCAAATCGATTAATTTTAGCCTTTTAAAAGTTTCTTTATTTGAGGGACTTTGACTTTTTGCATGAAACTATCTTGACTTGCATAAATTCCCTCTTGTCCCGAAAATAAATGTGCAATCACACATGCCAATACAAAATAATGTATTTGCCCTCCCCCAAATAGTTCAAATGCCATCACTGAACTCGCAATCATACTGTGGGTGGCTGCAGCAAAGACGGCAATAAATCCCATTGCTGCCAACAAATCTAACGGAAGGGGAATCCATTGAAACAAGTAATTTCCCAATGTGGCACCAATGTAAAATAACGGCGTGACCTCGCCACCTTTAAATCCAAACGACAAAGTGAATGTTGTCAGTAATAATTTTATTAGAAAGTTCATGTCCCTCAAAGGAATAAAAAACGATTTTTCAATGCCGCTCAATCCCAATCCATAAAATTCAGTACTATTGAAGCACGCGTATAAAAAGACCAAAATCATCCCTCCAACAACCGGTCTAATGATTGAGTTCTGAACTGTTTGTTTTGCGATTTTCGAAAAAAGATTTGCAAAAAACGCAAAGATTCTCGCTGCAAAACCAAAGCAAATTGAGGCACAAACAATGAGCGCGAGGTTGTTGAATGTTAAAGGTGTGTTTGAAAATACATGGTAAGAACTATGTTCAATAGAATAAATTTCAACGCAACTGTAATGTGCAACAAAGGCAGTGATGAAAGATGGAAGTATAAATTTTAAAGGGGATTTTTGAAAGGAAAGGATTTCCAATGCAAAAATAGCTCCAGCCAATGGGGTTCCGAAAACGCTGGCAAATCCTCCGCTTATACCAATACAAAGTAAAATTTTCCGATCATCGGAATTGAACTTTATGAATTCCGAAAATTGATCGGCAATGGCAGTGCTCATTTGAACCGCGGTGCCTTCTCTGCCCGCAGATCCACCCAATACATGTGTAATTAATGTGCCCAAATAAACCATTGGAGCCATCAAGATTGACAGTTTAGAGGAATTGTTTTTAAATGAGTCTAAAATTGTATTGTTTCCAAATGAAGCTTCTTTTGGACCTTTAAAATACATGTATCCAATCAAAAGACCACCTAAAGGGAGCAAGAGATAAATCCATGGAAATGTATTTCTAACTTTACCCGCAAAATCCAACGACAATAGTAAAATTGCCGACGAAGTACCAGATAAAAAACCAATTGCCAAACAAATGAAAATCCATTTCATCACCATCGAAAAAGAATTCGGTTGGGCTGTTGGTTGGCTTGATTGTGCTTTTTCTGTCATTTAGAATTCCATACTGACACCACAAAACTACAACTTTACAGTTCAATATTTCTTATGCGAGGTTACATTTCAAGTGTTTCTCAAACATAACTTTGGTATATTTGTATGGCCTCTCGAAATTCATCATGATTGAACGTGAATCTGCTCAAAATTTAATTCTCAAGCTAAATGCCCTCATGAGGCTTTCTGATGATTCCATAAATTCAATTTTAGAAATTACAGAATTGGTTAAATTTTCTAAGGGGACACTGGTTCAAGATATTGGTAAGTCATGTAAGAATTTGTATTTCATTCATGAAGGTTCCCTCAGAATCTTCTATTTAAAGGATGGAAACGATATCACAGAGAGTTTTGAATTTGAGGGATCATTTGTGGCTAGGGGTGAGAGTTTACTCACAATGAAACCGTCGAGTAAAGGAATTGAAGCCATTGAAGATTCGCAATTAATGCAAATCAATACGCCAAAATTATTTGCACTTTTCGCAACAAATGTTGAAATAGAACGAGCCTTTCATAAATTGATTGAACAAGCGTATATACAGCAGATTAATCGCTTGGAAAGCCTTCAGTTTCATACAGCAGAGCAGCGTTACGCGCAGTTGTGTCAAGAAAATCCTAAAGCCATTCAGCGAATTCCTTTAAAATTCATTGCCTCGTTTTTGGGAATTACCCAAGTGAGTTTAAGCAGAATCAGAGCCAAAAAAGTAGAATTTTAGAAAGTCATTATTTAACATTTGTTAAATGCTTTGAATTTTATCGAGCTGACCTTTGCATTGAGATTAGATCAATGCAGCAGAACGGAATTCAATTAGGACTTAAGGAAAATTGGAAGCAATTTACATTATTGGTCATTGTGAACGCCTTTGTTGGCGGCATGGTAGGGATGGAGCGAAGTATTTTGCCATTGCTAGCGAGTGAAATCTTTCACATTCAAGCCAAATTTGCCGTTTTATCGTTCATTACCATCTTTGGTGTTTCTAAAGCCGTAGCCAATTTCTTTTCTGGAAAACTCTCCGATAAAATTGGAAGACGCAATGTTTTAATCTTAGGGTGGATTTTAGCCATTCCAGTTCCTTATATCATCATTTATGCGCAATCTTGGAATTGGGTTGTGTTTGCCAATGTGCTTTTAGGAATTCACCAAGGATTCGCTTGGTCGAGTACCGTTGTCATGAAAATAGATTTGGTGGGAGAGAAACAGCGCGGTTTGGCAATGGGTTTGAATGAGTTTGCCGGCTACTTATCGGTGGCTATCATGGCCATGATTACAGCCTTTGTTGCTGAAAAATATGGTGTAAGACCATACCCGTTTTATTTGGGTATAGGGCTCATTATATTGGGATTAATTGTCACATTTTTCTTTGTAAAAGACACTCTTAAACACAGTCAACAAGAGTCAAAAAGTTCCAATATCCCTCAATTGAAAAATGTTTTTGTAGATACAACTTGGAGGAATTCCAATTTGGGTTCCATTACGCAAGCTGGATTGGTGAATAATTTAAACGATGGCATGGTTTGGGGTTTATTGCCTGTTTTGTTGGCTTTACAACATTTCAACCTCAAAGAAATTGGCATTGTTGCTGGAATTTATCCTGCGATTTGGGGATTGGGTCAACTTGTAACAGGTAAAATGGCCGATCTTTTCTCAAAAAAACGAATGTTGTTTTGGGGAATGACAATTCAAGGAATTGCTTTAATCTTAATGATTTTTGCACACAATTTTTATGCATGGGTAAGCATCAGTGCCGCCTTGGGAATAGGAACAGCTTTAGTTTATCCAACCTTTTTAGCAAGCATTGCCCAGTATACAAATCCCATGGATCGGGCTCAATCATTGGGCGTTTTTAGATTTTGGAGGGACTTAGGCTATGCCATTGGCGCGGTTTCAACGGGTATCATCGCCGATAATTTTGGAATCAATGCCGCTATATTCAGCATTGCCGTAGTAACTTTGTTATCGGCAATGATCATTCAAATAAGATTTAAAGAACATGGAAACATCAATATCAATCGATGAATTGAAAGAAATCATCAACCAACCACAAGTTTTGGTTCTAGATGTGCGAAAGCCTTCAGAATATAACGAAGCCCATATCCCTCATGCGAAAAATATACCTGTAGATGATTTAGAAAAACGCATTTCTGAAATTCCAACGGATACCCTCATTGTGACAACTTGTGGCCGTGGTGGCGGAAGAGCACGACGGGCATTTGCTTTGCTTCAGGAAAAAGGCATTCAAGCGAAATGGCTTGAAGGTGGTTCCTTGGGGTATTTAGATACACTGTGATTCATTGAGAAATCATTGAACAACCCGGGGGAAACCCGGGCGAATCTTGACTCAATCATATGGTGCGTTTTGAAGATGGTTTTATGACAACATCATTGGCACTTCCATCAATAAAATTTCTGAATCTTCCGAACCTGATTCAATTGTAATGGTGTTCGTGTCCCAAATTCCATAGCCATCTCTATTGCAGAGTTCTTGTCCCTCAATGATGAAATTGCCTTTTAAAACGAAAGCGTAAACTCCATTTCCTGCTTTTTTAAATTGATATTCTGTTTGAATGTTGGCATCAAATGTTCCTAAGTGAAACCATGCATCTTGGTGTATCCAAACCCCTTCATCATCAGGATTTGGGGAGATTATTTGTTGTAATTTATTGTGTCTTTCAGCAATATTTAAGGTGATTTGATCATATCGAGGAGTCACATTCTTTTTGTTTGGGAAAATCCAAATTTGCAAGAACTTCACCAATTGATTCTGATTTCTGTTGTATTCACTATGTTGAATTCCAGTGCCAGCACTCATCACTTGGATGTCGCCATGCCTAATTGTGGCAACATTGCCCATACTATCTTTGTGTTCTAGATCGCCTTCCAACGGAATCGATATAATTTCCATATTATCGTGAGGATGGGTTCCAAACCCCATTCCTGGATTCACACGATCGTCATTTAGAACCCTCAAAACCCCAAAGTGCATTCTTTCGGGATTGTAATAGTTGGCAAAACTAAATGTATGAAAACTCTCTAACCAGCCATGGTTTGCATGTCCGCGTGTTTCTGCTTTGTGAAGGATTGTCTTTGTCATACTGCTCTTTTTTAATTTGCCAATGTGAT
>JACCEB011953339.1_pt1 | contig 16382 bp, 12 predicted proteins | sample 7454761 | NCBI WGS metagenome assembly JACCEB01 (sample SAMN15323454, study PRJNA562643) | freshwater metagenome | isolation source: river surface water | place: USA:Blue River Watershed | collected 2017-08-18 | reverse complement strand
GTGAGCCGGCCGAAGAGCGGCACCAGATCGATGCGCGCTTTTGTGCCGGAGACACGTTCCTCCAAACCGTCGCACGTGTCGCGGATGTCGCGCTCGCTCGGCATGCAGACGAGCACGTCGCCGGACGGAGTCTCGCGGAGCAGCCGCTCGATCGCACCGGCCGCGCCATCGACGTAATGCAGCGCCTCGACTCGCGCCGACTGCTCGGCGGCGCGGTCGGGTTCGTCCGGGTCCTCCACGTAGTCGCTCCCGAGGGCGTCCAGCGGGGCATACGCCACTTCCACGGGAAAGGTGCGACCTGAGACTTCCACCACGGGCGCGCCGTCGAACGCTTCGCTGAAGGCCGCGGTGTCGATCGTGGCCGAGGTGATGATGATCTTCAGCTCCGGCCGCTTGAACCGGAGGGTCCGCAAATGGCCGAGGAGGAAGTCGATGTTGAGCGACCGCTCGTGCGCCTCGTCGAGGATGATCGTGTCGTAGTCCCGCAGCAGCGGATCGCCCTGCACCTCGGCCAGCAGCATGCCATCGGTCAGGAACTTGATCACCGTGTCCCGGGAGGTCCGGTCATCGAAACGAATCTTGCAGCCGACCGCCCCGCCCCACTCCACGCCGAGTTCCTCGGCGACGCGGCGCGACACGGAGAGCGCGGCGACGCGGCGGGGCTGGGTGCAGGCAATCCTGCCCCGCGTGCCGCCGCCGGCCGCGAGGCACATCTTCGGGATCTGCGTGGTCTTACCCGATCCGGTCTCGCCGGCGAGGATCACGACCTGCTGGGTCTGGATCAGCCCGACGATTTCCTCCGCCCGCGCCGAAATCGGCAACTCCGGAGGGAAGTCGAGGCGGAAGGGAAACGCAGGCTTTTGGTCTGGCTTTGGCACGGAGCAGGGGTGGAATGTCCTCTCCCGGACGATGACTGGCAAGACCGACGCTCCTCCTCCTCTCCCGCACGAGATCCTCGACCGGGTCTGCCGGCTGGCTCGCTTCGAAGGGCGCTCGCTGCTCATCCTCGCCGGTCTGTTCTCCCTCCTCGCCGCGTACCAGCGCGATGGGATCGGCGCCTTCGCCGGCTGCCTCGCCGCCGCCGTCGGGGTGGTCGAGCTCAATGGTGTGAATCGCCTGCGACAGGCCTCGATCTCGGGCCTTTCCTGGATCGTCGGCAGCCAGATCGCGTTGCTGTTCACCGTGCTGACGTACGCGATCCTCCGGGCCACGACCTTCGATCCCGCCACCGTGGCTCAACTCATCACCACGGAGACCCGCGCGGAGTTTGCCGAGCTGGGCCTGCGCGAAGACCAGATCCTTCCGATGCTGGAAAAGAGCTACGTCGGACTCTACGCGACCATCGGGCTAGTCTCGGTCGTGTACCAAGGCGCCATGGCCCTGTATTACCACCGCCGCCGCGACGCCGTTCGGCGCGCCTTGGAGGACGTCTAGGCCACTTCGGCCCCCGGCTTGCGCCCGCGCCGCCTCAGCACATTCTTCTGACGCATGTCCAAGGAGCGCTACATCGCCGCCAAGCAAAAGTGGGCCGAGAAGCAGGTCGCCCGCGGCATCCGGCCGCTGACGGAGCGCGCCGAAGGTCGGCTCCCGCCGGGACAGAAGCTGACCGACGGGTTTCCGGTGCTCGATCTCGGTGTCCAGCCGGAGATCCCGCTGGCCGAGTGGACCCTGACCATCGACGGCTTGGTTCAGCATCCCGCCGTGCTGTCGTGGGCGGACTTCAACGCGCTGCCACAAGTCACTGACGTGAGTGATTTCCACTGCGTCACCACGTGGAGCAAGTACGACTGCCGCTGGGACGGGGTACCCTTCACCGCGCTCTACGAGCGCGTCCAGCCCACGGCGGAGGCCCGCTACGTCTACTTTACCAGCTACGATGGGTACTCGACCAACGTGCCGCTCGAGCAGTGCCTCGACGACGACGTACTGATTGCGACCCGCTTCGACGGCGGCCCGCTGCCCCTCGAGCACGGCGGTCCAGCGCGGGTGATCATCCCGAAGCTGTACGCCTGGAAAGGGGCCAAGTTCGTGAAGGCGATCTCGTTCCTCGCCGAGGACAAGCTCGGCTTCTGGGAAGTCCGCGGGTACTCCAATACCGCCGATCCTTGGCGCGAAGAGCGCTACGCCTGAGCGCCCCTCCCGCCCTGCTGGGACAAGGGGCGTGCGCAATTCCGCGCAAGTCCGGATGCGGTCCGGGATCAGCCTGCGCAAGAAGGAGCATCCGGTAAGCCCGGGAAACAACTGGCTCGCGATCTGCTATGCGAGGGGCGAACGCCTCCTTCCGCCTTACGCATGACCCTCATCCTGGACAGCCGTCGACTGCTCGCCTTTGTCACGCTCGCGCGTATCGGTAGCTTTACGCTGGCGGCGAAGGAACTGCATCTGACGCAGTCTGCGGTCAGCCATGCGATCAAAGCACTGGAGGACGAGTTAGGTCTCCGCCTGTTCGAACGCCGCGGCCGCCGTGTGGCGCTCACCCCAGCCGGTCGTCAGCTGCTGGTCCGGGCCGACCGCATTCTGACCGAGATGCAGGACGCCCGCGCCGACCTAGCCACGCTCCCACGCTGATCCTCGTCCGCGGGTTCGCGGGGCGCTCTTGCCGCTCCATCAGGGCCGCACGCTGCGGGCGACGGGAGCCGGAAACGGGCGAAGATCGTCCGGCGTGTTCGCGTTGCGGAAGCAACGTTCATGCTCGGGTCCGAGGGGAATGACGACCACGCCGCCGTCCTCCTCCCGCTCTCGGAGCAAGGCCTGCAAGCCAGGCGGACTCGCCGCGAGGCCGAACTTCGCGTGCCATTCCTCCAGCCACTCGCGCGGGTAAAGTGCCGCCAAGGGCTCGTACGTCCCGTCCGACCAGCGCCCGACCACCCCGCAGCCCGGCTTCGCCCGCGCCATGAGCGCACTCACCCAAGTCAGCGGTACCTCAGGCAAATCGACCGCGAGCACCACGACGTGCGTACCGTCACCCGCCGCACTCGCGGCGAGGAGCCCGGCCAGCGGTCCGGCGTCCGGGACCGCATCACGCACCACCGAAATCTCCGCCGGTACCCAACGCTGATCCGCCCGCACCGAGAGCCAGCGTCGAGCGATGCCCGCCTCGCCCAAGATCCGCCATTGGCGGCGCCACAGGAGTTCACCATCCGCCAAGGCTAGGTTCGCCTTGTCCGTTCCCATCCGACGCGAGCGACCCGCCGCGAGGACCACGCCTTCACAACGAAGTTCCGAAATCGGGCTCATGCGCGGGAGTCGCAAAGGAAAATCACATTCCGCCGCCCTGTCGACTCCGCCGATCGACCGCGGTCCGGTCGTCGATGAGGGCCGATCCGATCAAAGAAACGCATCGGTTGCCGGCGAAGATGGTGCCCGGGCGCGGACTCGAACCGCGATGCTGTTAGGCACAGGCTTCTGAGACCTGCGTGTCTACCAATTCCACCACCCGGGCAAGGGAAGGAGGGAAAAGAGATACCGTCGGGTTCGACCGCGCAAGCCCAGAAATTTGGTTTCCCCCCGGTGGCATCACACGACAGTCTGACCGCCTCCGACCATGAAGAAAGAAGCCATCCTCTCCAAGCTGCGCACCGAGAAGGTCGTCGCCCTCATCCGCGCCGAGTCCCCGGACGGCCTGCTCGACTGCGCCAAGGCCCTTGCCGAGGGCGGTCTGACGAGCATCGAGCTGACGATGACCACGCCCGGCGCCATCCGGATGCTGGAGAAGGCGTCCGCGGAATTGCCCGAGTTTGTCTTCGGCCTCGGGACTGTCCTCGACGCCGAAACCGCCCGCGCCGGCATCCTCGCCGGAGCGAAGTTCATCGTCACCCCGGCGCTCCGCCCCGACGTCATCACGCTCTGCCGCCGCTATAGCGTGCCGGTGTTCTCCGGTGCCTTCACGCCGACGGAAATCGTCAACGCGTGGGAGGCCGGTGCCGATGCCGCCAAGGTCTTCCCGGCCGAGTTTTTCGGTCCGGCCTACATCAAGTCCATCAAGGCTCCGCTCCCGCACATCGAGTTGCTGCCGACTGGCGGCGTGAACGCCGAGAACGTCGGCGAATTCCTCAAGGCGGGCGCCTTCGCCACCGCCGCCGGCAGTTCGCTCGTCGAGGCCAAGGCGTTGAAGGAAAAGAATTGGGCCGCCATCACCGCCCGCGCCCGCGCCTTCGCCGCCGCCGTCGCGGCCGTCAAGTAAGCCGACTCCGGCATCGTCCACGCGACCCGACCCCCGTGGCGCGTGGAAGAACGACGGAGACCCGCGGAGTGCGTCTTCGGCGTCGCCCAAGCGACGCGCAACGCCGGCTGCCCTGAGTCGACGCGAGGGGACCGCGCCGCGTCGGCGACCGGCCGAACGGTCGTCCTGCCGTGCCGCTCCCTGATGCTCCGCATCAACGGCCGCGCGACGCCGCGCGGCCAAGCCGGTCCGCCAACGCGGCGAACGCCGGGGCCGCCGGCACGCGCTCCGCGATGATTTCGCGGTAGCCGCCTTCGTCGAGGGTACGAAGGCGCGCATAGACGTTGCGTCCAGCCTCCGCCGGATCACCCGCCTCGCTCAACCACGCGACACGGTTACCCAGCGCCGCCAAGCGCGGGTCCTTGGGTCGACTGAGAAACAGGTACGCCACCCGCCGACCCGCCGCCAGCACTTCCGCAGGCTCGATGCGTGCGACCAGTCGGAGCCGGGTGCCAGGACTGTAGTGCCGCGCAAGTAAACCGGGGGCGCGCTGCGCCTTGCCCGCCTTCTTGCCGCGCCGCGCCCCCGGCAGGACGCGGACGCGTCGGGCTGCGACTGGAACGCCGAGGACCTTCGCAATCTCTTCCGCGGAGATGGCTCCGGGCCGCAGCACGCAGGGGCGCGCCGGAGTGCGGAGGTCGACGATCGTGGATTCCAGCCCGACTTCGCACGGGCCGCCGTCGAGGATGTGCTCAATGCGATCCCCCAGGCCGCGTTGAACATGCTCGGGGAGCGTCGGACTCACGTAGCCAAACAGATTCGCGCTGGGCGCCGCGAGCGGGAGTCCGCACTCGCGGAGCAAGTCGCGAAACACCGGATGCCGCGGCACGCGCACCGCCACCGAATCGAGCCCCGCCGTCACGATCGCCGGCACCACCGGCTTCTTCGGCAACACCATGGTCAGGGGTCCCGGCCAAAATGCGCGCGCCAATTGCCGCGCCGCAGGATTCAACTCCGCCACCGCTGCCGCCGCCGTCACCGAGGCGACATGCACAATGAGGGGATCCTCCGCCGGTCGCTCTTTCGCCGCGAAAATCCGTTCGCACGCGTCCGCATCAAGCGCGTTCGCCGCGAGGCCGTACACGGTCTCAGTCGGCACAGCCACCACGCCGCCGCGGCGCAACACCGCCGCCAACCGCCGCAGAGCCGTGCGTGACGGCCGATGAAGGATCGCGGTCATCGTCACTCAGACCGACGGCGGCGCCGGAGGCAGGAACCGCGCGATGTCCGGCAGCTCGATCGTACGGCGTCCATTCTGGCGCCGCTCGAAGTAGGTCTCGACAGGGGACTCGTCGTCCGCTCCCGGTGGCGACTCCTCACCGCCCTCTTCGTCGTCATCGCCTGATTCGTCCGTGAAGGTGATTTCAGCCTCCGGTGCCAGTTCCCGCGCAATCGCGAGGTCCGAGGCTTCGTCAAAGGCTTGGGAGAGGCGCCGAGCCTCCGGCTCCAGCACCATGACCGGGTTCTTGACCCGACCCTGTTTCACGAACTCAAACAGCGCCGGCATGAAGGCGTCCCGATAGTGCGCCTGAAAGTCGCTCATCCACTTGTTGGGTACGCCTTCGCGGGATGCGAGCAGGACGACATCGCTGAAGTGGACGCACGCATCGATCCACGGCCGGATCGCCGCATCATGCGCGTGCACCAAGCTGCAGTTGACCACCGTGATGATCCGCGCGAGGTCCGCCGGGCGCCCGCGCAGCCAGTCGCGGAACGATTCGATCTGGTCCACCGGATTACGCCGTCCATCCGCAACGATGAAAAGGTGCGTGAAGTCCGCCATCTCGCCCCGCGCCAATCCCGGCAACTCCAAGGCGAAGCCACCGTCGCGCCACGACCAGCGCACCACGCGACCCAGCTTGGCATCCCACTCGGACGCCGCCTCCGCATCGGGCAAGGCGGTCACGGCACGGTCATCCGCCGCGAGTCCATCCGCGATCAGGTCGCTGAGGATCGCGCGGCGCCCAGAGCCCGGAGTGCCGAGCACGAGGTAAACCAGCGGTCGAGAGGAGGAATCCATGAAAGTGAAGAACTGCGGAAGCTGCCGCCGCCCGGGAGCAGCGGGCGCCCGGCGATGACGTCACAGCGCGAAGGACCGGTTCTGGCCGGTGTCGCGCATCCAGTGGTCGACGAGGACGAGTGCCGTCATGGCTTCCACGATCGGGACGGCGCGCGGGAGCACGCACGGGTCATGACGGCCCTTGCCCTGCAAGTCCACCGCCCGGCCCTGGACGTCGACCGTCGACTGCACCCGCAGGATCGTCGCCGTCGGCTTGAAGGCGACGCGGAACACCAGTTCCTCGCCATTGCTGATGCCGCCCTGCGTTCCACCGCTGCGATTCGTCGCCGTGCGGATCACGCCATCGCGGGTCTCGAAAAGATCATTGTGCTCGGAGCCACGCAGGCGCGTGCCGGCGAACCCACTACCGATTTCGAAGCCCTTGGTCGCGGGAAGGGAGAGCATCGCCTTGGCGAGGTCCGCCTCCAAGCGATCAAACACCGGCTCGCCGAGCCCCGGCGGGAGACCACGGACGCGGCATTCGATCACGCCACCGACCGAATCACCCTCGCTCCGCACCGCCTTGATGCGCTCCACCATCGCCGCAGCCGTCGCGGGATGCGGGCAGCGCACCGGCGAGGCTTCGACGTCGGCGAGGGACGGAAAGGCGGCCAGGGCACCTTCCGGGATCGCGAGGTCGTGGATCTGCGTCACGAAGGCCCGAATTTCCACGGCTCCGCGGCCGACGAGCGACAGCAGGAGTTTGCGGGCGATCGCGCCGGCGGCTACCCGCCCGATCGTCTCGCGGGCCGAGCTGCGCCCACCGCCGTTCGGATCACGAATGCCAAACTTGGACTGGTAGGTGAAATCCGCGTGGGATGGCCGGAACTTATCCGCCATCTCGGCGTACGCACTGGACCGCTGATCCTGATTGCGCACCCACAGCGCGATGGGGGTACCAGTGGTGCGGCCTTCATAAACCCCTGAAAGGATCTCCACCGTGTCCGCTTCCTTGCGGGGAGTCACGATGTCACTCTGCCCAGGCCGGCGCCGATCCAATTCCGCCTGAATCTCTTCGGCGACCAGCGGCAAGCGCGGAGGGCAGCCGTCGATGACCACGCCGATGCCCGGACCGTGGCTTTCGCCCCAGGTGCTGATGGTGAAGAGTTTTCCGAAGGAGTTCGGCATGGACTGCCTTCAAGGTGCCGCCGGCCCGGGAACCGGGCAAGTGAGAACTCCGGCGACGGACCTTCGGCAAAACGTAACCCTCGCGCCTCCCATATCGCCGTTTACAAGTCCCACGGAACCGCTTCCACTCGGGTGTTAAGGGCGCTCGCTCCCGCGATCCGCCCGCCCCGTTCGCATGATGCTGCGTCTCCCGCTCCTCGCCGGCCTGATCCTGGCCACCCCGCTGGCCTTCGCCCAGACTCCCCCTCCGGCCGCCAGCGCCAGCGCCGTCCGCGAGGAAATGATCGACCAGATCAAGCTCGCCGACGCGCCGCTGGATACCGTTCTCCAACTTCTCGAGCAACTGACCGGGCGGGTCATCATCCGCCCCGCCACCCTGCCCACCGCGAACTACACGTTGGTCATCACGCGGCCAATGCCGAAGAGCGAGGCCATCCTCGCCCTCGAAACCGCCCTCGCGATGAATCAGGTCGGGGTCGCCCCGATGGGCGATTCGTTCCTGAAGGTCGTTGCCCTCCCGAGCCTGCGCACCGAGGCGCCACGCATGCTCGTCGGCCGCGCCAGCGATCTCCCGTCCAGCGGCACCGTGATGGCCAAGGTGTTCCAATTCGACTTCCTCCGCGCCAACGAGTTTGTCCCGCAGCTCGCACAGCTGCTCAATCCGCAGCTCGGTGGTCCGATCCTGTTCGAGAAGACGAATGCGGTGATGATCACCGACTCCGTCAGCACGCTGCAGCGGATCGAGGCCCTGGTCGCAGAACTGGACCAGCCCGTCACCGCCAACCTCGCGCCGAAGTTCTACCAGCTGCGCTTCGCCAAGGCTTCCGTCCTGGTCAATCAGCTCCGCACCACCCTCCAGGGCGTGGTGCAAACCCAGCTGGGCTCCGCCACCACCTACTCCGCCGACGATCGCACCAATCAGGTCATCTTGATCTCCGATCCGCGGCAGCACGCGTTCTTCGACGACCTCATCCGCCAACTCGACGTCAAGGCCGATCCCAACACGCGCAACGAGGTGATCTACCTCCGCCACGCCGCCGCGAAGGACGTCTCCTCGCTCATCAGCCAGTTGGTCAGCGGCCAGAACAAGGCGACCTCCACGACCGGCCAGCAGTCCGTTCGTCCGGGCACCGTTCCCAATAGTCCGGTTCCCGCGGCGGCGGACCAGACGAACGCCCCCGCCGCTCCGGCGGTCGCGGGCCTGATGGACGGAACCACCGAGTTCAGCAGCTTGGTCACGGTGCTCCCCGACGAGCGCTCCAACGCCGTAGTCATCTCCGGCACCGTCGACGACATCCGCATCATCCGCGAACTGGTCGAAAAAATCGACGTGCTGCTCGCGCAGGTGCGCATCGAGGTCGTCATCGCCGAGGTCACCCTCAGCGACGAATCCGCCACCGGTATCGAGGAGCTGGGCCTCAAGATCCAGGGTGACAAGCTGGTCGGCTTCAACGGGGCCCTCGCCGGCCCAAGCATCGCGGCCACCAACGGTACGATCACCCGGGGAGCGGGGACGAGCGGCGGCCGCGATCTCGCGGCGGAGATCTCGATCAAGTCCACGCCGCGCAAGGGCAACACCAACATCCTCTCCGTCCCCGCCATCGTCACGACCCACAACAAGGAGGCCCGCTTCTTTGTCGGCGAATCCCGCCCGGTGATCAGCAGCTACCTCGCCGACGGCGCCGGGATGAGCGGGGGCGCTTCGTCGTCGTTCGGCGGCTACCGGAGCACGGTGGCGCAGCAGGAAATCGGCATCGAGCTGAAGGTGAAGCCGCTCATCGGCAACGACGGCTCGGTGCAGCTCGACATCAAGCAGAAGGTCGAGGACGTGCTCGGCAACATCACGATCGACAACAATCCGCAGCCGCGCATCGGTAAGCGCGAGACCGAATCATTCGTCAGCGTGAAGAGCGGCGAGATCGTCGTCCTCGGCGGTCTCCAGCGGGACTCGCAGAGCCGCAGCACGACCCGTCTCGGACCGATCCCGATCCTCGGCGACCTCTTCGGGAGCCGCCGCCGCGAGAAGGGTCGGACCGACCTGGTGTTCTTCGTCCGCCCTTACGTCCTGCAGAATACGGCCGCCGACAACACCGAGCCGATGTCCCGCCTCGAGGACAACCCGCAGAAGGACGCCGTGCTCCGCGCCCTCCGTCCTGCCGGATCATCCACGCCAGCGCCGTGATCGCGCCCGCGTCGCCTTTTTGGTCTCGGTTCGTCACCTGAAGCCCGCCGCCCGCCTCCGCGATGCCGCTTCCCCCGCTTCTTTCCTCCCCAGTGCCTGCCGCGCTTGCCGAGCGGCTGACGCCTGAGCAACACCAGGCTCTCGCTGAAACACCGCGCGGAGGCCGCATCGCGCGGCTCGCCGCGGACTTGGGAATCGACGAAACCGCCGGTCTCGCCCTCGTGGCCGAGGCCGCGGGTCTCACCGTCGCTTCCAATCTCGAGACCGATCCGTTCGCACGCGGTCTCTTGCCCGCACGTCTGGTGCACGATTACCAGGCGATCCCCATCCGCGTCGGCGCCGATGGATCGGCCGACTCCGCGCTCGCCGGAGAGTCCACCCCGACCGCCGAGGAACTCGCCCGCACGCCGCTGCACCTCGCCACGGCATGGCCCGCCGACGAGGCGATGCAGGACTGGCTGCGCACGTTTACGACTCGACCACTGGTGTGGCATCTCGCCGTGCCGGAACGCGTGCACCAGCTCATCATCGAGAACTTCGGCGTGGGCTCAGGCTCCCTTGATGATGGCGACGAGGGCTATCTTGCCCCCGAGGCCGCCACCGCGCCCGTCGAGGAAGCGGTGGACGAGGACGCCGCCGTGGTCCGCTTTGTCACCGACGTGATCGCTCAGGCGGTCACGGACAACGCCACCGACATCCACTTCGAGCCACAAGAGGGCCAGCTGCGCATCCGTTACCGCGTGGATGGGCTGCTCGTGCCGGTGCCCGTACCCGAGAATCTGCTTCGTTTCCAAGACGCCATCATCTCGCGCCTCAAGATCATGGCGCGGCTGAACATCTCCGAACGGCGTCTGCCTCAAGACGGCCGCATCAACTTCAAGGCCGGCGGCACGACCCTCGACATTCGTGTGTCGACGATCCCGACGATCTACGCGGAATCGACCTCGCTCCGCCTTCTCAATCAAAAGAAGGAGGCCTACACGATGGAGCGGCTCGGGATGAGCCCGGAGGAACAGGCCGCGATCACGCACGTGCTCGATTTTCCCCACGGCATTGTGCTCGTCACGGGTCCAACCGGCTCCGGCAAGTCGACCTCGCTCAACGCGTTTCTCCGCAAGATCAACTCGACCGACCTGCGCATTGTCACGATCGAGGATCCCATCGAGTACGAGGTTCCCGGCGTGAACCAAATGCAGGTCCGCCCGGAGATCGGGCTATCCTTCGCGGGAGCGCTGCGCCACGTGCTGCGCCAAGATCCCGACGTCATTATGGTCGGCGAAATCCGCGACCGCGAGACCGCTGACATCGCGATCCGGGCGTCTCTTACGGGTCACTTGGTGTTTTCGACGCTGCACACCAACGACGCGCCCGGCGCGATCACGCGCTTGATCGACATGGGCATCGAGCCATTCCTCGTCGCCTCCGCGATCGAGCTGGTCATCGCCCAGCGCCTCGTCCGCCGCCTGTGCCCCGAATGCTCCCGGCCCGAGCCGGTCCAGAAGCTCAAGCTGCGTGACACCCTCGCCATCCTCGGGGTGGATCAGGCCGAGGCGGATACGGTCACGACCCTGAGGGCACCCGTCGGCTGCGATCGCTGCCGCGGGACGGGCTACCGCGGACGCATCGGCATCTTCGAGATCCTGCGTCCCAACGACGAACTCCACGAATTGGTCCTGAAGCGGGAGAGCACGCGCGCGCTGACCCAGTGCGCGCGGCGGCATGGCATGCGGACTCTGGAGCAGAGCGGCTGGGAGAAGGTGCGCGCCGGGCACACGACCCTCGATGAAGTGCTCCGGGTGGTCACGGTGACCGAAAAGTAGTCGTCTTTCCCGGTCCGATCGCGCCATGCCTCGCTTCACTTATTCGGCCCGGGACCGCGCAGGGGCGAGCGCAGCTGGCGAGATCGATGCACCCTCCCGCCGCGACGCGCTCCGCCTGTTGGCTGCCCGCGGTCTCGCCGTTTCGCGTGTCGAGGAGGCAACCGTTCGCAGCGGACGCGGTGCAACCGGGGCATCGTCGTCCAGACCCGCCGCGTCCCGCACCCTCGGCGGCGCCGCCGCCACTCCGGGTCGACGCGAGCGACTACCCTTCCTCACGGCGCTGGAGGACCTCACGTCATCGGGCCTCTCGGCGGGCGAGGCGCTGCGCCTGCTGTCTCTGCGCATCAAGGAGCCGCGCCTGCGCCTGCTCTGCGGTCGCCTGTGGGAACGCGTTGGCGAGGGCGCCTCGCTTTCCGCCGCGATGGCGACCATGCCCGAGGTCTTCGACGCCTCGACTCAAAACCTGATCCAAGCGGGCGAGGCGACAGGGTCGCTCAACGAGGTACTGAAGCGGCTCATCGCCCACCTGACCGAGCAGCGCGATCTCCAGCGCCAGCTCGCCTCCGCCCTCGCCTACCCGCTCTTCATGATGGTGGTCGCAGGCGGAGTGATCCTCTTCTTCCTGTTCTTCCTGCTGCCGCGTCTGCAGACGCTGCTCTCCTCGCTCGGGGGTGAACTTCCGACCTCCACTCAGATTCTGGTGTCCGTCTCGGAATTCGCGCTGCGCTACGGCATCGTCGTGGCGGGCGCCGCGGTGTTCGGCGCGATCGCGGCGTGGCGCTGGTACCAGACCGAGCCCGGCCGGGCCGCGGCGGATTCCTTGCTCATCCGTTTCCCGCCGACCCGCGCCTTCGCCGTGTCACGCACGGTGCTGGCCATCTCCCAGACGCTCAGCGTCCTCCTGGAAAACGGCATCACCACCGCCGAGGCGTTGCGCATGACCGGTCGCCAGATCACCAACCGCGTCCACCGCGCGGCCTTCGAGTCGGCTACCGATCGTATCCTGGAGGGTGAGTCCCTGTCGCAGGCGTGGAACCGGACCCACTGCTTTCCGGACCTGGTCCTCGACCAACTTGCCGTCGGCGAGAACACCGGCAACATCGTACCGGCGCTCAAGAAAGTGGCCGCCGCCTACCAGGACCGCATCACGCGCCAGTTGCACCTCTTCACCCGCGTCATCGCGAGCGGCGTCCTGCTCACCGTCTTCGCCTTCGTCGGCTTCATCGCCTACGCGATCGTCAGCGCCGTGTTCCAGCTCAGCGCCTCCTTCCAGATGTAGCCGGAAGGAGGTGACCGTCACCGAGGCCGCGGACCTCAGGGCAGTTCGTACACCTCGACCAGCACGACGCCGGCGGAGCCGTCGACGCCGCTCACCTGGATGGTGTAGCCGCCCGGTGGCACCGTCAGGACAAGGGCCGCATCACGAGCACCGGTGGTCAGAGGAAACGCACCCACGGACGTCCCGAGTGCCGTCAGGGTATCCGAACCTCCCCAGTTGTCGTTCTGCATGATCTTCACGCCAGCGCTGTTGAAGACCTCAATCTTCGGATCGGCCATGGTGTCCGGAACCTGGAACGCGGCCAAGGCCGGGCCGGCGGCCCGAATGAGCAGCGACTTCGCCGCTCCTGTACCGACGCTGAAACCGGCGAAGAGAATCTGGCCCGCGTCGATCTGCGTGCGCGCCGACAGGTTGATGAAACGGACATTGGAGCTCGCAATCGCCGCATCGTAGACCTCCACCATCCCGTTGCCGGTGCCATTGGCCGCGCCCGTCACCTGCGCCGTGTAGCCGCCCGCCGCCAGCGACGGCACCACAACGGCGTCCTTGCTCCCAGCCGGCAACGCGAAGCCGCCGTAAGCCCGGCCGTCATCGCCGCTCCAATTGTCGTTCGACGCCACCAGTGGACGCCCTTCCGCCGTACTGCGCAGGTCGAGCAGCGGATCCGCCAAGAGCGAGGTGACCCCAAAGGCGCCGAGGGTGGGACCAATGCCCCGGATGGCGGTCGCCTTCGCACCGGTACCGCTGGTCACGAACCCGGCAATCAGCGTCTTGCTGCCCAGCCCGACGAAGGAACGCACCGAAAGGTTGGTCAGCCGGCTCGCGGTCGCCGTCGGACTGACCGACAGGATCGTGCCGACGCTGTCCACTGACCCGCTCGGATTGGTGACGGTGCAAAAATAGATTCCACCGGTCGCGGCGGAAACGCCGCTCAGCACGAGCGTCGCGCTCGTCGCGTTCGCCACCGGTGCGGTGCCCGAATCGCCGACCCGCTTCCACTGGTACGCGAGACTGGGACCCGATGCGACGACGTTGAGGACGACCGTTTGACCGACGGCGGCCACCACGCCCACCGGCGGCTGCACGAGGATCGAAGGCGGCGTCGCCGGGGCGGCGACCTGCAACGCAAAGGTCGCCTCGGCTTGGTTCGCGTTGGAGTCGATACCCCTCACGGAGATCGTCGTCGTACCGGAGGACGCGCCCGGGGTAAGGGTCAGCGTGGAGCCGGACAGCGTTGCCGTCGCCACCGCCGCGTTGGAACTGGTGACATTGAACGCGATCACCCCCGGCACACCGACGGCCGGGTAAATCGGGATGCGCTTCACATCCCGCACCGTGAGCAGATTGGCGGCGGTCGGAGTCGTTCCGGCCGTGTAGTTGTTCAGCGGAAAGTCATCACTGCTGCGCGGCAGCGCGGCGATCGCGTCGGCCACGGTCATGCCCGTGCCGATGACCCGGGCGAAGACGGTGAATCCGCCGTTCTGGTTGTTCAAGTTGGCGCTGTTGTCGGCCAGATTGATGAACCATTCGCTGGTCGCGCTATTGGGGTTTCCGCCCAGCTTCGCCATCGCCAGCGTGCCGCGCGTGTTGGAAATCTTGTACTCGTTGACGACCGCCGGAAACGTGGCGATGTGCTCGATCGGGAGGCGCGAGAAGTAGCCGCCGCCTTGGATCACGAACGACGGCACTGAGCGATGGATGATGGTGTTGGTGTACCGCCCCGCATCAATGTACTGGAGAAAGTTATCGACGGTTCTGGGCGCGTCGTCCGCCAACAGCTCGACGTTGATCCTGCCGAGTAGCGTATCGATCTGGGCCAGCGACCCCTTTACGTTCGGCAGGCCGAAGTGATTACGCAGATCGATCGTGATCGCTGCGCCGCCCGAAACCGCAGACTGCGCCGGGATGGCCTGCGTGACCGTGGGGATGGTCTGCGCACGCAGTCCAACGCAAACAAGCAAGAGGATGGCGAGAGAGCGCCGAAGGAGGGTCATGGGGATCACGTTGGAAACCCACGACCCACGCGCCAAGCCGCAAGTTCCGGGAATTCGGAACGAGCCGGCGATCAGCCAAAGCGGCCCTCGACTAGGGCTGGACTTCGTAGACCTCGATCAGCCCTTCTCCGGTGCCACTCGCCACACCACTCAGCTGGATGGTGTAGCCAGCGGATCCGTTGGGACCGGGCGGCAGTGAAATCACCAACGCCGCATCCTTGCTCCCGGGCGTCAGAGCGAAGGCCCCGACGGCGAGAAACACCGGCTCAAGGCTGGGAGACCACGTGTCGTTCTCCGCAATCTTCACTTGGTTGGAGTTGAAGATCTCCAGCTTGGGATCCGCGAGAACTCCGGGGACACTGAATACGCTCAGCGTCGGACCGACACCGCGAATCAGCAGCGTCTTGGGCGCCGTTCCCGAGATCGTCACGCCGGCAATCAAGACATTCGCTCCGGTCCCGACCCGATTGCGCGCCGACACGTTGGTCAGTCGGGGCGACACGCCGCTTCCGGCATCGTATGCTTCCACCAACACCGCGCCAGCGCCGGGACCGTTGATCTGCGCCGTCCGGCCACCGGAGACCGAGTTGACCAACGCGGCATCACGACTCGCCGCCGGCAGAGGGAAAGCGCCGACCGATGCAAAAGACCCCGCCAGGCCGGAGCCTCCACCCCAGTCCTCGTTGCTGGCCACCGAGTTGGCGCCGTCGAACAGCGCCAAGCGCGGATCATCCATGGTCGCGGGCACGCCAAACGCTGCCAAACCGGGCCCCACCGCCCGCACAAGGATGGGTTTCGCGCCACCCGCCATCGTGAAACCGACAATCAGAGTCTGGCTCGCCGCGAGGCTGGTGCGCACCGACACATTTGAGATGGCACTGGCGACCGCCGGAATCACCGAAATCGTCGCGGCATCGCTCACCACGGTTCCCGCCGCATTCGTCACTGCCACCGCGTACGCGGCCGCGTCGGCCACCTGAACCGAGGGGAGCGTGAAGCTCGGATTCGTTGCACCCACGATTGGATTGCCCGCCTTCCGCCACTGGTAGCTCAGTGGGGCGGTGCCCGCTGCATCCACCGACAGCGTCAGGCGCGCCCCCACCACGACCGTTTGCGTCAACGGCCGAGTCACAATCGTCGGCGCCTGCGCCGTCACCACCGTCAACGTGGCCGGCTGGCTCGTGACCGTGCCCCCCGATCCCGTCACCACCACGCGGTAGTCGCCGGCCGAAGAGGCGCTCACGCTTGGCAGCGTGAGCGTCGAGGCAGTCGCTCCGCTCACGTTCACACCATCCTTCGTCCACTGATACGAAAGAGTTCCTCCTCCCGTCGCCACGACACTGAAGGTCGCGGATCCACCGGCATTGACCGAAAGCCCTGCCGGTTGCGTCGTGATGGTCGGCGCCGCGACGGCCCCGGCCTGGACGTTGATGTTGATGGTGTACGTCCGATCGCCTCCGTTGCCGCGCTTGTTAGTGTTGTTCCAGCCGCGAATCGACAGCGAGTAGGATCCGGCGACCGTCGGTGTGCCAGTGATCGTCCCACTGGAGTCGTTGAGCAAATCACCCGAGAGACCGGGAACCAAGAGCCCTGGCGGGAGCGTGCCACGGACCTCGTAGGATGCCGCCGAGGTGGGCGATCCCACGAACGCAAAGACCATCGAGAACGGCTGTCCCACGGTCGCCGTGGCCGGCGAGG
>JACCEB010267522.1_pt1 | contig 16412 bp, 14 predicted proteins | sample 7454761 | NCBI WGS metagenome assembly JACCEB01 (sample SAMN15323454, study PRJNA562643) | freshwater metagenome | isolation source: river surface water | place: USA:Blue River Watershed | collected 2017-08-18 | reverse complement strand
ATTTCTTTAGTCACAAATCCAGGTGCGGGATTAACAAAAGAAAGATTAAATCACGAAGATGTTTTAGCTGCAGGTCTTGCGTCTGCTTCAAAAATGGGAAATCTATTAAAGAAAGTTATCGAAAAAATTTAAATGCCAGAAGTTATCCAATTAGCTAAATCTTGGGCAGAGCATGATCCTGATTTAAATACCAAAAATCAAATTCTCAATTTAATAGCTGAAAACAATTTAGTTGAGTTAAACAAAATATTTTCGGGAGAATTAGAATTTGGCACTGCTGGTTTGAGGGCAGAAGTTGGTCCTGGTCAATCCAGAATGAATCGAGCAGTAGTTATTAGGGCAACTTATGGTTTGTGCCAATACTTACTTAAAAAATATCCGAATAAAACTCCCAAATTAATAGTGGGTAACGATGCACGAAATATGTCAGAAGAGTTTGCACTTGATGTTTGCCAAGTTGCTTCAGGGATGGGTTTAGAAGTTTATAAATTACCAACCAAACTTCCTACTCCAGTTTTAGCTTTTGGGGTAAGACATATAAAAGCTGATGCTGGAGTGATGATCACTGCTTCACATAATCCACCGTTAGACAATGGTTACAAAGTTTATGATGAATTTGGTGCTGGAATTATTCCACCCATGGATAAAGAGATAGCAGCATTAATAAAAATTGCGCCTTATGCAAATGAAATTAAAAAATCTGATAAATATGAAGAGATTGATTTAGTTGAAAAATATGTTGAAAGAATTTCTCAATTTATTTCAAACAAATTTGGTGATGTAAAAGTTGCCTACACTCCAATGCATGGAGTAGGTCAAGAAACATTTGATAAATGTATGAAAAAAGTTGGATTCTCTAAATCCTTCGATGTCTTAGAACAAACTAAACCCGACCCTAATTTTCCAACAGTTTCTTTTCCTAATCCTGAAGAAAAAGGAGCTATGGATTTACTACTTGAATTAGCAAAATCGCAAAATTCAGATATTGCTATTGCCAATGATCCTGATGCTGATAGATGCGCACTGGCAGTAAAAGATAAAAATAATTGGAAAGTGTTAACTGGAGATGAGATTGGATATTTAATTACTTGGTGGATATTAAAAAAATCTGAATTAGAAAATAAAAAACTATCTGGAAAAATTGCCGCCTCAATAGTTTCAAGTTCATTAGTGCCAAAGATGGCTAAAAATAATTTACTGACAGGCACAACAACTTTAACGGGTGTTAAATGGATGGGTCATATTGAAAATTTAATTTTCGGTTATGAAGAAGCAATTGGTTATTGTGTTGATCCAGAATATGTAAGAGATAAAGATGGTATTTCTACAGCACTTTTACTTGTCGAACTATTTTCATATCTAAAAAGCCAAAATTTAGAAGCAAAAGATATTTTAAATAAAATCTATGAAGATTATGGAGTGCATGTAACTAAACAAGTAAGTTTTAGATTTGATTCTGTTGAAAAAGCTAAAGAGATAACTTTGAAATTAACCACAAATGCACCTAAAGAAATAGATGAATTCATTATTGAAAAAGTAGAAGACATGAATAAAGGAATCGATAATCTTCCACCGTCAAGTGGGGTGCGTTTAACTTTTAATAATGGTCGAATAATTATTCGTCCAAGTGGTACAGAACCTAAACTAAAGTGTTACATGGAAGTTTTCACTTCTGCAGGAGATGCCTCAAGCAATTTAGAAAAAGCAAATATAAGAATTAATAAATTAGCCGAAAAAATGCAAGAACTACTCAGCAAATATTGATTATTTAACCTATTAGATACGCTAGGGCTGTGAGCACAAATTATCTGATGCAACTACCTAGTCTTTTAAGCGATGCCACTAAAAACGAAGAATCGCTAAAAAAATTTCTCAATGGCTTATCAGGTGTTGACAAAGTTGGGGTGGAAGAAAGAGCAGCAAAGCTTGCTACCAGGTCAATTAAAACTACAGCTAAAAAAGAAGGTATTGATCTTTCGATTCGAATGATTGATTTAACAACGCTTGAGGGAATGGATACAAAAGGTAAGGTAAAAACACTTTGCGCAAAAGCAAGAAGACCAGATCCATTAGATAATTCTGTTCCAAGTGTTGCTGCAGTTTGTGTTTATAGTGATTTAGTTTCAATTGCAAAAGAAAATTTAACCGGTACAAATATTAAAGTTGCTGCCGTTGCCACAGGTTTTCCTGCAGGAAGAGTTTCTTTAGCGGCAAAGTTACAAGATACAAATGATGCAGTATCTCAAGGTGCAGACGAAATTGACATGGTTATTGATCGTGGAGCATTTCACGAGGGAAGATTCTTCGATATTTATGAACAAATTCTTACGATAAAAGAAGCATGTAAGAGTGCGCATTTGAAAGTAATTCTTGAAACTGGAGAATTAAAAACTTACGACAACGTTAAAAAAGCCTCCTGGATAGCAATGCTTGCCGGAGCAGACTTTATAAAAACTTCAACTGGAAAAGTACAACCTGCAGCCACTTTGCCAGTGACCTTAGTAATGCTTCAAGCAATAAATGAATTTGAAAGAGCAACCGGAAAAATAATTGGCATGAAACCAGCTGGTGGGATCAAAACGACAAAAGATGCCATGAAGTATTTAGTTTTAGTTAAAGAAACTTTAGGTGATAGATGGCTTAGTCCTGATTTGTTTAGATTTGGCGCATCAAGTTTATTGAATGATCTTTTAATGCAAAGACAAAAATTAAAAACTGGTGCCTATTCTGGCCCAGATTATGTGACGGTGGACTAATTATGGTTTTTGAATACGCACCTGCCCCTGAATCAACAAAAATAGTTGATTTAAAAAGTAACTATAAATTATTTATTGGTGGAAAATTTATTAATTCAAATGGTGCTAAAACTTACAAAACTATAAATCCAGCAACGGAAGAAGTTCTAGCAGAAATAATTGAAGCAAGTCAAAAAGATGTTGACTTAGCAGTTAAATCAGCGCGCAAAGCATTTAAAACATGGTCTAAATTAACTGGAAGTCAAAGAGGAAAATATTTATTTCGATTAGCAAGAATTATTCAAGAAAGATCTAGAGAATTAGCAGTTTTGGAATCTATGAATAATGGAAAACCAATTCGAGAAAGTCGTGATATTGATATTCCTTTAGTTGCAGCTCACTTTTTTCATTACGCAGGTTGGGCTGACAAATTAGATTATGCAGGACTAGGAAAAAATCCTGCCCCACTTGGTGTTGCTGGACAAATAATTCCTTGGAATTTCCCATTACTTATGCTTGCTTGGAAAATTGCGCCTGCACTTGCAGCAGGAAATACAGTTGTTTTAAAACCAGCAGAAACAACTCCTCTAACAGCATTATTATTTGCAGAAATTTGTCAACAAGCAGAATTGCCAGATGGAGTAGTAAACATTGTCACCGGCGCTGGTGAAACTGGTAAATATTTAGTAGAACATCCTGATGTAGACAAAATTGCTTTTACTGGATCGACCGAAGTCGGAAGAATAATTGCTCAAACAGTTGCTGGCACTAATAAAAAAGTAACTCTTGAATTAGGTGGAAAAGCTGCAAACATAATTTTTGATGATGCAGCAATGGATCAAGCGGTCGAAGGAGTAGTTAACGGAATATTTTTTAATCAAGGCCATGTTTGCTGTGCTGGTTCAAGATTATTACTTCAAGAATCAATTGCTGATAATTTCTTAGATCTTCTTTACCAAAGAATGAAAACTTTAAGGCTTGGTGATCCACTTGATAAAAACACTGATGTGGGAGCAATTAATTCAGCAGTTCAATTACAAAAAATAAAAGAATTAGCAGAATCTGGAACAAAAGAAGGTGCTCAAATGTGGTCAGCTCCTTGTGAAATTCCTAACAAAGGATTTTGGTTTGCTCCAACTGTTTTCACAAATGTGTCACTATCTCATCGCATTGCTAGAGAAGAAATATTTGGTCCTGTATTAAGTGTTTTAACATTTAGAACTCCTGATGAAGCAATTGAGAAAGCCAATAACACTCCATTTGGATTAAGTGCAGGAATATGGACAGAAAAAGGTTCCAGAATTCTTGAAGTTGCTCATAGATTAAGAGCTGGAGTTATTTGGGCAAATACATTCAACAAATTTGATCCAACTAGTCCATTTGGTGGTTATAAAGAATCTGGTTATGGTCGTGAAGGTGGCCGTCACGGTTTAGAGCCTTATCTAAAGGCAGGAAAATAATGACAAATATAGATGTTAAAAGAACTGCCAAATTATTTATAGGTGGAGCATTTCCTCGATCCGAATCGGGAAGAACTTATGAAGTATTTGATAAAAACAAAAACTTTGTGGCCAATGTGGCACTTGCTTCTAGAAAAGATGCTCGCGATGCGGTGGTTGCTGCACGAAATGCATTTGCTAAATGGTCAGAAGCAACTGCTTATAACAGAGGACAAGTTCTTTATCGAATATCAGAAATGATGCAAGGAAGATTTGATCAATTCGTGGAAGAACTCTCTCTATGGAATAAAAATAAATCTCAAGTTAAAAGTGAAGTTCAAAATTCGATAGACAAAATGATTTGGTTTGCAGGCTGGACTGACAAACTTGCCATGGTCACAGGCTCAAATAATCCAGTAGCTGGTCCTTTCTTTGATTTCTCAATTCCTGAACCAACTGGAGTTGTTGCTTGCGTTTCCAGCAAAGAACAACCACTCTTTAGTTTAGTAAGAACTATCGGCTCAATTATTCTTAGCGGAAATACTTGTATTGCGATTGCTTCAAAAACCCAACCGTTGACTGCTGTTTCACTTTCTGAAGTTATTGCCACAAGTGATGTGCCAGCTGGTGTTGTAAATATTTTGACTGGAGACTACGAAGAAATTGCACCTTGGCTAGCAACTCATATGGACGTAAATGCTTTTGATTTAACTGGGGTTAATGATAAAAAACTAGCTGCTAGCTTAGAAAAAGATTGTGCAAGTAACTTAAAAAGAGTTATAAGACCTAGTGTAAAAATAGATGATTTGTCAAGAATTAAAGCATTTTTAGAAACTAAAACAGTTTGGCATCCAAGAGGTTTTTAAAAAGTAATATTTAAATCTTTTGCAATTTGAGCATACTTTGGTTTTATTGTTTCATTTATTAACTTTAATCTTTGATCAAAAGGTATAAAGGCACTTTTCATGGCATTAACAGTTAACCATTGCAATTGTTTTAAAGTAAAACCTAATTCAGTAACTAGTAAATACATTTCCTTGGACATAGAAGTATCTGACATTAATCGATTATCTGTATTAACTGTTGCTCTAAAACCTAATTTAGTTAACACACCGATTGGATGTTCTTTAATACTTTTTGCAGCACCAGTTTGAATATTTGAAGATGGACATAGTTCTAAAGGAACTCTTTTATCCCTTACATAAGCAGATAATTCACCCAGTTTTATTTCTCCATCTGATTTAAAACTTAAATCATCAATAATTCTTACTCCATGGCCTAGACGATCTGTTCCGCAAATTTGCACTGCTTCCCAAATTGAAGGTAATCCAAATGCTTCACCAGCATGAATTGTCATATGAAAATTTGCACGTCTTACAGCATCAAATGCATCTAGATGTCTAGTTGGTGGAAAACCTGCTTCTTTACCTGCAATATCAAAACCAACGACACCTTTTTCTCTCCATTTAACTGCTAATTCTGCAATTTCACTCGATCTTGCAGCTGTCCTCATTGCAGTAAGTAATGCTCTTAAAACTATTGGTTTACCTTCATTTTTCATTTGAACTTCAGCTTCACTAAATCCCTTTATTACAGCTTCTACAACTTGATCAAGAGTTAAACCATTATTTTGATGAAGTTCTGGAGCAAATCTTATTTCTGCATAAACCACACCATCATTTGCTAAATCTTCACCTGCTTCAAATGCAACTCGTTTTATGCTTTCTGCATTTTGCATCACACCAACTGTGTGAGCAAAAGTTTCTAAATATTTTTCTAAAGATCCTGAATCACAAGCTTGCCTAAACCATTTTGCTAAATTCAAAGGATCATTAGTTGGTAAATCTTTATAGCCATTTTTAATAGCTAAATCAGCGACAGTACTAGGTCTAACTCCCCCATCTAAATGATCATGCAAAAGTACTTTTGGGACAGTTTTTATAACATCAAAAGTTAATTTTTCATCCATTATTTAGGCGTCTCCGCCTGCCATTAATCTTCCCACTTTATTTCTTTCAGCATCTTTTTCATCTAATACTTTTACGATTTTTCCTGCATACATTACTGCTACACGATCTGCTAAACCTAAAACTTCATCTAATTCAGCAGACACTAATAAAACAGCAGATCCGGCATCGCGTGCTGCCACAATTTGATTATGAATAAATTCAATTGAACCTACATCTACTCCACGAGTTGGTTGAGCTGCTATTAAAAGTTTTGGATTCCAAATTAATTCTCTTGCAATAACTAATTTTTGCTTATTTCCACCAGATAAAGAGCTAGCAGTTGTATCAATAGAAGGGGTTCTAACATCAAATTTTTCGACTAGTTTTTTGGCCAAAGTTCTAATTGCACCAAATTGTCTGACTCCTGCTTTGGAAAATTCTTTTTCATCAAATCTATTTAATACAGAATTATCCGCAATGGAATAACCTGCTACTAAGCCATCTTTTTCGCGATCTTCTGGAACATGGGCAACACCCAATTCATGAATTTGATGTGGGCTCAATTTTGTAGCATCAACATTATTAATTTCAACAATTCCTGAATCAATTTTTCTTAAACCAGTAATGGCTTGAACTAATTCTCGTTGACCATTTCCTTCAACTCCTGCAATGCCCAGGATTTCGCCAGCTCTAACTTCTAGAGATAAATCTTTTACTGCCAACAATTTTCTATCATCTGTGACATTTAAACTACTTACTTTTAAAACCACATCTTTTGGTTTAGCGACTGGTTTTTGAACATCTAACACAACACTTCTTCCAACCATCATGGTTGCAAGTCCTTCTTGATCAGTGTTTTTTGGTTCAGTGGTTCCTACGACTTTGCCATTTCTTAAAACCACAACTCGATCTGCAACTGCTAGAACTTCACGTAATTTATGGGTAATAAAAATAATTCCCACACCTTTTTCAGCAAAACTTTTCATAGTTTTTAATAATTCATCTGTTTCTTGTGGAGTTAGAACTGCAGTTGGCTCATCCAAAATCAAAATATCTGCTTTTCGATAAAGCATTTTTAAAATTTCAACTCTTTGCTGCATTCCCACTGGTAAATCTTCAATTCTTGCAGTTGGGTCAACTTCTAAACCATAATCTTTTGATAACTGTGCTACTTCTTTTTCTGCGGCATCAAGATCAAAATTTATGCCTTTAGTTTTTTCTGCACCTAAAGCAATATTTTCTGCCACACTCATTACTGGTACTAATTGGAAATGTTGGTGAACCATACCAATACCTCTTGCAATTGCATCAGCTGGAGATTTCATATTTACTTTTTCACCTTTAATAAATAATTCACCTTCATCTGCACCATAAAGTCCATAAATCATTTTTACTAATGTAGATTTTCCTGCACCATTTTCACCAAGTAGTGCAACTATTTCACCTTTATTTAAAGTTAGAGAAACGTTATCGTTTGCTAAAACTCCAGGAAATTTTTTAACTAAATTTTTTGCTTCAATTAAAGGCTGATTCAATTTAAATTAACCTTCCTTGGTGTAAGGCTGGCCAGCTGCAGCAGGAGGTCTTACTCTTCCCACTGCAATTGCTAAAACTATTAAAGTCATGACAAATGGCAGTAAATTAACAAATTGTTGAGGAATATTTATTACCTCATCTGCTTGTAATTGACTTGCAATCGCAGTTGATAAACCAAAAAATAAGGCCGCAGCAAGAGCGCCCAATGGATTCCACGCCCCAAAAATCATTATTGCTAAAGCCAAAAATCCTCTACCTGCAGTTAATCCTCTAGCAAAAGTTCCTGCAGCTTCAAGTGCTAAAAATGCACCAGCACATCCTGCTAAAGCTCCCGCAAAAGTTACATTTAGCATTCTTATTCTTGTGACATTTATTCCTGCAGCATCAGCTGCACTTGGATATTCTCCAACTGCTCTACTTCTTAATCCCCATCTTGTTTTAAATAATCCGTAATAAACCGCAGCAACTATAAAGAGTGTGGAAAGAGCAAATAATCCATTTCTGAAAAACACAGGTCCAATTAATGGAATTTGACTTAACAATGGAATAGAAACAACAGGCATTAGTTCTGGCAAAGTTTTTCCTTGAGCATAAAAGAAAGAAGTTAAGCCTGCGGCGACAATATTTATTACAACACCTGCAATTATCTGATCCATCTCCCATTTAACTGCTGCCACTGCTAAAAATGCACCCATTAATAATCCAGCAGAAATTCCGATCAAAATTCCTAAATAAATATTGCCCGTAAAAACTGAACCAAAGAAACTTGCAAATGCAGCCATTAACATTTGGCCTTCAATACCAATATTTACAACACCAGTTCTTTCACCAATAATTCCAACCATTGCTGCAAGAACTAATGGAACTGCATAACCCCACCCAAAAACTAGAACAGAGGTAGTCTTTATTTCGTCTAGAAAGTAAAAAGTGTAGGCAGCTATTGCTACTAAAAGCAAAGTAATTATTGGTTTTTTATTTTCTCTAATAAAATCCATAATTAGCTTCCCCAACCACTTGTAACATTGGCATTCTTTTGAGCTTTATTTTTAAATAAGAATTTTGCCAAAATAGGTGCCGAAACTAATAACAAAGTTATTGCTAACAAAACATCAACAATTTCTGGTTCAATACCTGTTTCAAATTGCAAAGAAGCAGCTCCTGCTCTTAATGTTCCTACCAATATTGCTGCAGGAATTGTGGCTAAAGGATTTGCTCTTGCAAGTAAAGCAATGGTGATTCCATCAAAACCAAGACCGGCATTAAATGCTGGCTCAAATCTATAAGTGATTCCAAGGGTTTCAATTGCTCCACCTAATCCAGCTAAACCACCACTTAGAAGCATTCCTGTGACAATCATTAATTTCATATTTATTCCTGCATAAACTGCAGCAAATTTATTTTTACCAACTGTATTAAATCTAAATCCACCTGTTGTTTTATTTAAAAACCAAGAAATAAATAATGTAACAATTATTGCGAAAATAAATCCTAGAGGAATAAAACCAAGATTTGGAAGCATTGCTGTTTCTGCAATTTTTTTTGTTCTTTGTAATGCTTGATCTGGTTCTTTAAATGGATTACTTACCAAATAATCCAAAATACCAATTGCAATACTGTTCAACATAATTGTTGAAATAACTTCATGAACTCCTCTGTAAGCTTTTAAAACACCTGCAATTGCTGCCCATAATGCTCCAACAATCACACCACTTAAAAGTGCAACAAAAACATGAAGAATGGCAGGCAAATTTGAAAAATAAATTCCTGCAAGAGCTGCGGCAAGGGCCGCAGAAATTAATTGACCTTGAGCACCAATATTAAACAAACCAATTCTTAGTGCAACAGTTACTGCTAGACCTGCTAACACTAATGGAGTTGTTTTTTGAAAAGTTCTTAATAAACCATCTGAATCAAACCAAGCTTCTGAAAAAATTGATTTATATGCAGTTATTGGATTAACGCCTTGAAAAGCGATAAGGATCGCACCAAGTAAGAAAGCAACAATCAAAGCAACTATTGGAACAACTATTGATTGATTCCTGACAAAAAAATCAAACTTATTTGATTTTTTTTCTTGTTGTTCCAGACTCAATTAAATTTTTCCATTCCTAATTTAAGAAAGTGGGACGCAAGGAAAACTTGCGTCCCACTTACATTCTGTCGCTAATTAACTGTTTTGACTAGAGAGTCACACCAGTTTGAATTGAGCCGTCTTTTAGTCCAGCAACAACTTCAGCAACCTTTGATTGAACATCTGCAGGAACTGCTGATGCTAAATCATGGTAATCAGCTAAACCGGTGGTTCCTAAGAAGTTTCCACCTTTGATGCTTCCATCAAATACAGCTTTTACTAGGTCTGAAGTACCTTCAGTTAAACCTTTCATTGCTGATGTAACTAAGCATGGTTGTGCTTCTGGAACTGTTCCCCATTGATCAGTGTCAACACCGATACAAAAGATAGAAGTTCCTGCACCTTCAGCTTTAGCAATTTCAATTAGTGCACCGTTACCGGTTCCACCACCAGCACCGAAAATAATGTCGGCACCTTGTGACAATTGCTTCTTAGCTTCTGCTGCACCCCATACAGGATCAGCGAAACCATTATCTGCAGGTGGATGATAAACAGTTGTAACGCTTACATTTGCGTTAGCTGCTTTTGCTCCTGCTTCAAAACCTTTAGCAAATTTTTGAACTGGTGCAATTTCTAGACCTAGAACTTGACCAAGTTTATTTGTTTTGGTTAGTAATCCTGCTAAGTAACCTGCTGCATAACCTGCTTGATCTTCAGGGAAAATCAAACCTGTTACGTTTGCAACTTCTTCAGCTTGGAATTGATCTACACCAATAAATTTAGTGTTTGGATTTTCTTTTGCCGCTACAACTGTTGCTTCAGCCATTAAGAATCCGACTGTAACGATTACGTCGTAAGACTTATCGGTGAATTGCTTCATGTTTGCTGCATAGTCTTTGGTGTCAGTTGTTTCAATATATTTATAGAAACCGCCAACTTCAGCTGCTGCTGCCATTGCACCTTCATGTGCAGATTGGTTGAATGACTTGTCATCAACCTTGCCAATGTCAGTTACAAGACCAACACAGAAACTTTCAGCTGCTGCGCAGTTTGAATCATCTGCAACTGCTGCGGTGGTTTCTTCCATGCCACCTTCAGCTGCTGTATCTGATGCTCCACTGCTGCATGCTGCTAGTACTAAAGCAAGAATTGAAATTCCTGCCAACGTGCGCATACGTTGCATTTAGTATTGCTCCTTTTGTTGTTATTCCTTGTGGGAACTTTTAATCAGTTGCAAAATACGACTGATGTCTAAACACTACGCTACGAAGGTGAATTTTTTTCTGTGTATATAGGTGAAATCTATTACGTGATAAAAGTGTTATGAAACAAATGTTACTTGTGTTAACAAGAGTTTCAAGAGATACGTTCCAACACTATTTTTCTTTTTTCTTTAGGTTCAGGACCAATTTCAAAGGCATCTAAAAGAGCCTCTTTAGCTGAAGTTATTCGAGTTTCATCATCTATGTGTAGTTCCAAAACAGGTTGATCTTTTTCGACAAAAGTACCTTCTTTAGCTAAACAAATAATTCCAGCAGTTTTTGAAACAGCATCTTCTTTTTTAGCTCTTCCTGCTCCTAATCTCCATGCAGATAATCCAATTGAATATGCATTTAAATCTGTTATGTAACCACTTTCATTTGCCAAAATATATTCTTTTTTCTTAGCTACAGGAATTTCTGCATCAGGATTTCCACCTTGAGCTTTTATCATATTTTTCCAAACATTAAACGCTGAACCATTTTTTAATCCTTCAGCAGGATCTTTATTTATGCCTGCAAGATTTAACATTTCTTTAGCTAAAGCTAAAGTAATTTCAATAACATCACTTGGACCTTTTCCATTTAGAACATCTATTGATTCACTAACCTCTAATGCATTTCCCACTGCATTTCCAAGAGGTGTTTCCATTTGAGTAATAAGGGCAACTGTTTTAACCCCTGCATTATTACCAATTTCAACCATTGTTTCAGCTAATTGTTTTGCTTTAGCAAAATCTTTCATAAAAGCACCACGGCCTGCTTTTACATCTAAAACTAAACTTTGAGTTCCTTCAGCTATTTTTTTACTCATAATTGAAGACGCAATTAATGGAATACATTCAACTGCACCAATCACGTCTCTAAATGAATACATTTTTCTATCCGCAGGAGCAAGTCCTACTCCTGCTGCAGTTATAAATACACCGACATCTTTTAGTTGTTTAATCATTTGCTCATTGGTTAAAGAAATATTAAATCCAGAAACAGATTCCATTTTGTCTAAAGTTCCACCAAATGTTCCTAGTCCTCTGCCAGAAAGTTGAGGAACAGCAGCACCAAAAGAAGCAACTAAAGGACAAAGTGGAAGAGAGATTTTGTCTCCCACACCTCCCGTGGAGTGTTTATCAACAGTTGGTTTTCCTACAGTTGATAAATCTAATTTTTCACCACTTTTTATCATGGCATCTGTCCAAATATTTAATTCTTCTTTATTTAAACCTCTAAAGAAAACTGCCATTAAAAATGATCCAGCTTGCTCATCAGGAATTTCGTTTTTCGTAAATTTATCAATAAACCATCTAATTTGTTCTTCGCTTAAAATGCCACCATCGCGTTTTGTGTAAATCAAATCTTGAAAATTCATGCCACACTCCAGCCACCGTCAACGGTTACAGAAACTCCTGTAATTCCAGAAGCATCGTCACTTAATAAGAATGAAACTGTTTTTGCAACTTCACTTGCAGTTACTGGTCTTTTAAATGGTGCTTTTTCAATCCATTTTTTTAATCCTTCAGGCCAAGAGTTCTCCAAGCCATCGCGATAAATAAGGCCAGGTGCAACTGCGTTACATCTAACTTGTTTTTCTGCTAATTCAATTGAAGCTAATTCTGTGTAACGAGTAAGTGCAGCTTTACTTGCTGCATATAAAGAATGATTTGGAAAAGGAAAATTTGCTTCAACTGAAGTAATATTCACAATTGCTGAATTTTTAGGAAATTGATTTAAGCACGCTTTAACTAAAGCTTGTGGTGCAAAAACATTTGTCATCATTATGGAATTCAAAATGTTTTCATCCATTGGATCTGTTGGATCTAATGATTGATTAGCAGCATTATTAACTAAATAATCTACTGGCTTGAAATTGGAAGTGATTTTGTCGATAAATTTTCCACAAACCTCATCCAAATCACCTTGTGAAAAATCCTCTTGAATTAGATATGATTTAACTCCAAATGAATTAATTTTATTTTCTAAAAGTTCCGCTTCTTTTCTGTTGCTATTGAAATGGATAACAATATTGGCTCCATTTTGCGCAAGATCTAAACAAATTTCTTTACCTAGACCAGAAGTTGCACCTGTAATTAAAGCTGTTTTATCTTGAAATTTTTTCATTGCCTAATGTGATTTCTTGCTTCAGTTAATATGAAATCTTTATCTACTTTGGTTGGAACTCTATCGACAATCACAGGATCTCCTGCTACTAAAACATGAACCACATCGGATCTTCCAGCTGCATAAACAATCAAAGCATGTGGATCTCCACTTGGTACTAAATGTGGTTGATCCAAATCCAAAACAATTAAATCTGCTTCTTTTCCAACTTCAATACTTCCAATTAAATCCTCTAAACCTAAAGTTTTAGCGCCATTTATTGTGGCTGCTCTAACAACTTCTGAAACAGAAACTGCAGCAGGATCTTCATTAATTAATTTTGCTAAATTTGCAGCCTGTCTCATGACATTAAACATGTCCAAATCATTACTGGAAGAACAACCATCTGTTCCTAAAGAAACGTTAATTCCCTTATCTTTTGCCTTCTTCCATTCAAAAGCACCACTTGCAAGTTTTAAATTAGAGCCTGGACAATGACATAAACTAACTTCTTTTTTATAAATAATTTCTCGATCTTCGTCATTTAATTTAACAGCGTGTGCAAAAACTGCGTTATCTAATGCATTTATATCTGAAAGTACTTTTGTAGGTGATTTTTGATATTTACTAAAAACATCATCATTTTCTTTTTGGTTTTCTGAAATGTGGGTATTAAAAATTGCCCCGATTTCTTGAGAAATTTTTGCTACTTGCGCTAAATTTTCAGGAGAAACTGTATAGGTTGAATGAGGCTGGGCAACTAAAGGAATCTTTGCTCCACCAATCTCATTAATTACATTTTGCCAATTTCTTAAATATTCAATTCTTTTTTCCCAATTCAAACCATCTGGTCCCTCAAAATCAAAAAACACAGGACCAATTGCATGTCTTAATCCAACTTCAACTGCCCCTTTATGCACCATATGCGGATGCAAATACATATCAAGAGTGCAAGTTGTTCCACCTAACAAAGCTTCTAAAGCACCTAGTTTTGCCCCAATATAAGTTCCTTTTTCGTTCATGATTCTTGCTTCTTCAGCCCAAACTTTTTCTAAGAATCCTTGTAAATCAACATCTTCTGCAATTCCTCTTAAAAGAGTCATTGGTGTATGTGTGTGAGTATTAATTAAACCTGGCATTACTAAATGATGAGAACAATCAATTAGTTTTTCAAATTCAAAAGAGTCAATCTGTTTTGAAGAAATAATATCAACAATTTTTTTATCTTTAATTAAAATACTTACATTTCTTAATATTTCAGATTTCTTATTTACGGTTAGCGCTATTTGAACACCGTGTAGTACTAAATCTACTTTTTGACTCATTTAATTTGCTGCCAATATTTTTGTTGCTTCATCAAGTATCTTTACCACAGTTTTTGCTGAATCTGAAACAACTTTTTGTACATCTTCCATGGTAATAATTTCATTGCTTAAACCTGCACCAGGATTTGCCACAATACAAATCGCTGCATATTTCAAACCTTTTTCTACAGCTAAAACAACTTCTGGCACACCAGTCATACCAACCATCGTTACCCCAAATTGTTTTGCCATCTGAATTTCAGCTTTTGTTTCAAATCTAGGTCCTTCAAATCCTCCATATATTCCACCATCTGAAATTTGAATATTCAAATTTTTTCCTGCTTGTAATAAAACTTTTCTTAATTCTTGAGCATAAGGTTCATTCATGTCGACATGATTCACACCTTCTTCTCCATCATAAAAAGTTAAAGTTCTATTTTTTGTAAAATCAATAAAATCATCTACTACTTGAAATCCACCTACTGGAACTTTTTCATCTAACCCACCACATACATTTACAGCTAAAATATCTTCTACACCTAAATCGCACAAAGCTTGAATATTTGCTCGGTAATTAATTTTGTGAGGCGGAACAGAATGTTTTACTCCATGTCTTGTTAAAAAATAAGTCTTTCGTCCATGCCAAGTTCCTTGAGTAACTTGGGCTGAACCATATTTAGTTTCAATTACTTTTACTTCACTATTTTCCAATGGAGAAAGTGAATAAAATCCTGTTCCGGCAATTATGCCTAGTGGTGATTTCATTTTTTATGTAAATGACTTCCATCAAAAGCATCTGGCAAAAGTGCACTCAATTTCTTAGGACCATCATTATGATCAATTAGAAGTTCGCTTCCGCCATGTTCTTGAAGCAATTGTCTACATCTTCCGCAAGGTAATAGTATTCCTGGTTCAGGACCAACACAAGAAAATGCAATTAATCTTCCTCCACCTGTTAATGCCAGTTGAGAAACTAATCCACATTCTGCACAAAGAGTTAAACCATAAGATGCATTTTCAACATTGCAACCTGTAACAATTCTTCCATCATCTACTAAAGCTGCTGCTCCAACTGGAAAATTTGAATAATTTGCGTAAGCCTTTTGTTGAGCTTTCTTTGCTTCACTTCTTAGTAGTGGCCAATCAATATTTGTCATAGTGCTCCAAGACTACGCTTCTTTAATTGGAAATTAACATCCAATACTTAAATTAGTGAATTAATCCTCTGGATTAAAGGGTTTTGAGCCAACTCTTCTTTAGTTCTTAAAAGCGCGAGTGCTGTTCTTCTTCTCCAAATATCTTCTGGCTTTTGAACCATTTCATTTTGAGCAATAAAAAGAGATTCAGCAAAAGTGAGATCAAGTTCTGGAAAAATTCTTACACGATTTTGAGGATCTTGCTTCATAATTTCTAATATCTTGAATGATTCATTTCCATGTCTTCTCCAAATAGCTGGAGCTATCACCTCTATATCATTTTCTGTTATTCCAATAAGTTGTTTAAAATCTGATTCAAATGTTTTAAATATTTTTTGATCATCTTCCCCATACCACTTTTTCACTTTAGGTATTGAAATTCCAAGTTTTCTGACATATTCAACTATTTCTTCACCAACGTTTACGCAATCTGTTAACTTTCCACCAAAAATAGTTATAATTTTTGACTTTTTATTTACTTCAATTTCATGTTTTCGAGAAAGTGCTGTCCATTCAATTTTGGAAACATCTTTTTTACCTTTTACAACTAACGGTCTAACTCCACACCTTTCTGAGATAATGTCATCTTTCGTTAAGGGTTTGACCAGATTCAAGCAACGATTAGCTTGTTCTAAAACAAAATCTCTATTTTCATCTGTTACTTCACTTACAGGATTTTCAACTCTAGTATCTGTTGTGCCGATTACACTTCGATCTTGCATCGGAATGACATAAAATAACCGCCCTTTATCGTCAAAAAAAGCAAGTACTCGATTATTTGTAGTTAATTTAGGTACAACTAAATGAATACCCTTAGATAATGCCAATT
>JACCEB011151775.1_pt1 | contig 16423 bp, 9 predicted proteins | sample 7454761 | NCBI WGS metagenome assembly JACCEB01 (sample SAMN15323454, study PRJNA562643) | freshwater metagenome | isolation source: river surface water | place: USA:Blue River Watershed | collected 2017-08-18 | reverse complement strand
CGCTTACTGAGCGGTTGCTGGGCGATCCAGCAAAACGCGGTAGGGCTCGGTCACTTTATCGAGCGAGGCGCGGAAACCTTCCCGGGCTTTGGCATCAGGCCAAATGGTGGAGCGGTAGAATTCGTCCGACTTCACGTAAGCCACGGTGGCGTAGCCCTGGTTCGTGGCAAACAAGATTCCGGCGGTCCACTTCGGGTGGTTCTTGAACCAGGCCGCCAGAGCCGGGGCCATGATCTTGTCGTGCTTGCTTCCAGTCGAGGTGCCGATCCAGTTCAGGATCTTTTCAAACACTTCGTAGCGGGTCAGCGACGACCACGGCAGCAGCGGAACCACGGCGTAGCTCAAGCTGTAGGCCTGGGTGCGCAGGTACTCTTCGTTGTCGCGCCCTTCGATGTTCATCGTGATGTGGGTGGACTGGAAAGCAGCGCCTGCGAACACTTTGGCCCGTTGCATGCGGGTGACGTTCGGGGAAAGTCCCACGACGCTCAAGATGGCCGAATAGAAGGACATCAGCACCATGTCGCGGATCAGGAGGTCTTTTGGGCGCTCCAAGTAGACGTCCAGCGCGTAGGTCAAAACCGTGGACCAGGTGAAGTCCATGGTGATTTCCCAGAAGCGGGGGCTGTTCTTGAAGTTCTTCAGTTGGGTCGGGACGAAGCGCACCAAGGCCGGGATCAAAGCCCGAGGGTTAGCCAAGGCCGCCCGGAAAGCCGTAGTGGCGGCGCCGATGCCGCCGGCAGCGCGGATGCTGCCCAAGGCAGGCAGAATGCTCGTGACGACCACGAACGATGTAGCACCGACGATTCGGCCCGTGGTTTCGGTCGCTGCCACGCGGGACATCAGACGGTCGTATTCGGGTTTCGTCAGCTCACCCTTTTCGAGCATCTCCATGGCCCGAGCCTTATAGAGGACGTCGACGAAGTCCGAGTCCGGGTGCATCGAGAAGAAGCCTTGGCCAAACTTCAGCCAGGCGATGTAGGCGCGCTCCGACGGGGCGTCGAGTGCCCGGGCGGCTTCGGCGAAGCTTTGCTCTTGGGTTTGAGCTAGGCGCTTCTCATACTGCTCCAGGCTCAGGGCTTGGATGGGGTCGAAGTTCCGGCGCTCGGCTGCGGTGCCGTAGGAGCGGCCAGTCAGGATCAAGGATTTGTGGTCGTTTGAAAGGCCAATCCCTGTCCAAATCGTCGTGGGGTCGGCAGTTCGGATCTGTCCCACGGGCTGGGCCACACCTCGGGCTTCCAAGGTAATGGTCTCGCCCCTCTGTTTGACATCAAAGGAGCCGATCCCGAGCTGCCGGGCAGCGACGTAAAGACGGCTCGACTTTGAATCGAACGCAAGGCCCGTCGCATAAGGAGCGGGCTGGAAAGCGATGGGAACGATCGGGAAGACGGGTAGGTCTTGTTTGCGCGGATCCGGGAAGTGCCAAACCGAGACGCCTGAAGTGGCGGTCGCTTTTCCGGGGACGGCTTGGGTTCGGGAGATGAAAGCGATCTGGCGCTCGGAGTCGATGGCTAGGCCGTGCGCGTCGAGGTTCAGCATGCGCTCGACGGCCAGGAGCTTCTTCCCGGCTTGGTGGGCCTTCAGGGCGCCCAAGTCAAAAGCGATGAGTCCCTTTCGTCCTTGAGCGATGTAGAGGCGCCCATAGGCCAGGGCCATGCCTTTCACGGTCATGGGGATCGAGACACTTGTTCCCGAGACTTTGTTCTCGACGGTCAGGTTGTTGATCGTGGCCTTGAACCGGTGAGTGGCGTCTTCTTGAGTGTCGTAGGCCTGCAGCGCCGTTTGGGGCGCTGAGGCGGTGGTACGGCCTGCTTCGTGGCGTTCCATTTCCGCGGTCAGGGCGTCCGTATCTTCTTGTGCGTTTGCACGAACGGCGCCGGGTCCAGCGAGGACAACCAGGGTCAGAAAAACAGCAGTGCAGGCTTTGGTTTTCGTGTTCAAGGAGGGGGCTTATAAGTGCCACCGAACCCACCGTCAAGAAAAAGACATGACAAACTGAGAAAAATTTCGGAAGGGGCCCCGAAAAGCTGTCAAATTTTTAAATATATTTAGTGTGTCATAAACGACGCGCTCCCAGAGCGGCTCCCCGAGTCCATACTTAATAGAGGGGAGGGTCCCTTCTGGGAAGCTCGGAACGCCACCAGTTGAGTCTGAATTTTTATTCAAAGCGTGGCGTCCAGCGCGGCGGGCTGCTCTTTGGTCTTTTGTTATTTTTTGCGGCATTTTCAGGCTGCAGCATGACTCAAGGAGTGTCTTTTTACACAGATCCTGATGCATGGCGGCTGGAGCCTTCCGAGGTCAGAATCTCGGCCGATGCCTTCGTTGAAGCAGGAACCTGCGCTCCGGTGACCTTGGAACTCTACGGTGCGGACGGCCTGGCGACCTATCCGAAGGTCGCTACCGTGGTCAGCTTGGCCAACACAGGTAGTGGGGGGTTCTATCTGGACGGAAATTGCGCCCAGGGTGCCTCGAGCGTCCAGATGCCGTTTCGGGCTTCCAGTGCGGTTGTGTACTTTTCCCAGACTCTTCCCGGTTCGCCGATCCTTCAAGCTAGTTCCACGGGTCTGGCTGGTGGGAGCGATACACTGACCGTGGGGTACCTGGCGGTGGCCAGTCTGGATCTTCAGGGGCCATCATCCCAGGGAACTTCAGACTGCGGACTCCTCACAGTGACTCAGAAAAGCGCTTCGAGCACCCTGACCAAGAGCTCGAACCCCATGGCGGTCACATTGGGGACCAGTGGATCCGGAAGTTCGAGTGGAACCTTCTATTCGAACGCGGGCTGCAGTAACGCTCTCGGCGGGTCGGTCGTCATCCCGGCGCACCAAGGGACTGCCAGCTTCTATTACCGACAAACCACGGGCGGCGCGGTCGTTTTACAGGCAAGCTACCTTGCCCTCTCGGATTCCCTGAGCCTCACGGTCTATAGCTCAGCCCCGACCCAGCTTGCGCTCAGCGGCTCGGCCAGCCTTCAAGCTCACGCTTGCGGCGCGTATTCGGTTCTGACCCAGGATGGCGGGGGGAACGGCGTTCCTGCTCAAAGCACGACGGTGGTTTCCTTGAGCACCTTGTCCACAGGAGTGGGGTTTTACGCGGACTCAAGCTGCACTCAGGCCATCAGTCAGGTTTCGATTCCAACAGGCTCTTCGAGCGTTCCCTTTTACCTGAAGAGAGCTAATGCCCTGAGTCCCGCGGTTCTTCAGGCATCGGCGTCGGGGCTGGCTTCTGCCAGTTTGAGTGTCGCGATCGTCGCTCCTCCGGCATCGCAGTTGACCTGGAGTGGGCCAGGTTCAGGGACGACTACCGATTGCTTGGCTTTTGATTTGGGAGTTTCGGATAGCTCGGGGAATTCGACCCTCTTCCCGTCTAGCGCCTCGATCGCCTTATCTAGTGCCGGGGTAGGGGCGTTTTACTCATCCTCCAGTTGCTCAGCGGGGAGTCAGACTTCTGCGGTTGCAGCGACAGCCGGAGCGAGCTCAGTCTCGGTCTATTACAAGCGAACCTCGGCGGGCACTTCGGTGTTGACGGCCTCAGCGACGGGTCTGACCTCGGGGACTGCGACGCTCCTGATCAGTACCGCTCCTGCGACCCAGCTCAGTATCACCGGCCCCAGCGCAATCGGTACCAGTCAGTGTGCGGCTTTCACGGTGAAGCTTCTGAACGCGGACGGGGTCCTGGCTGCTTGGACTCAGTCCGCTTCAGTGACCCTAGGTGGGGCGAGCGGCACCGGTGCGTTTTACTCCAACAGCAGTTGCTCCTCCCTAGTCAGTGGGCTCACGATTCCCCAGGGTTCGACCTCCGGGACTTTCTATTATAGCCAAACGGCTTCGTCGCCCAATCTGACGCTTACCGCACAGGCCACCGGGCTGACTTCTGGGAGTTTCGTTCTGAGCTTGGGCGCGGGCCCTGCCACCATTCTCAATATCACCGCTTCTTCGACTTCTTTCACCACCGTCGATTGCCAACGGCTTTCAGTCAGCTTCAAAGACGCAAGCCTTTATGACGTGGTGAACTCGAATGCAGCAACGCTCAGTTTCTCGGTCATCAGCGGCTCGGGTGCGATCTATTCCAACGCGACCTGCACGACCCCGATGACCCAGGCCACCGCACCGGCGGGTGCTTGGAGTTTTGAGAACGTCTATTTCAAATCGACGAGTGCGACGACGGCGACGGTTCAAGTGACGGCGGTTTCAATGATCGCGGATACCCAAGTTCTAAGCGTGACGTTAGCTCCGCCGGTCAAACTATCAGTGGCGGCGAGCGGGGGAACCAGCGTTTTGGCGGGCGCTTGCACGTTCATCGGTGTTTATTCTCAAAACTCAGCGAGCGTAAACTCGGCGGTCTCGAGTCCAGTTACCTACTTAGTTTCCGATAGCTCAGTTGGGGGAAGTTTCTATTCAAATCTCACCGACTGCAATAATCAGCTCAACGCCGCAAACTCGGGCACGATTTCCACATCGTCTTCGTCTGGATACGTCTACTACCGCTTAAACTCGGCGGCCTCAGGACTGATTTTAAGTTTCACCGATCAGGCGGGAAATTTACAGGCGGCGAGCCTGACTCTGAATGTTTCCAGTAATGCAGGAACGCAGCTCGTCTTCTCAAGCGGAGTGAGTGGCATCGTTTCAGCTTTAACCTGTGGCTCGCTTACCGTTCAGGTTCGCAATAGTAGCAACACGGCTATCACTCCTTCTCCTTCGGTCCCGGTCAATCTCAGTCAGAATGGGAGCGCGCAGTTCTATTCGTCCTCCGCGTGTTCAGCAGGAACAGAGATCTCTTCAGTGACGGTTTCCGCTTCAAGCGGGTACACCTTCTATGTAAAAGGCCATGTCGCTGGAACCGTGACTCTCACGGCGTCGGACCCTAACTCGGTTCTGACCTCTGCAACTCGAAGCATCAGCTACACCAGCGGAGTCGCCTCGAAGCTAGTCTACACGAATGCACCTTCGTCAGGGCAGAACATTACCGGAGGCACCTGCCGAGTCTTTACGGTTGCAGCGCAGGACGAGGGTAACCTGACCGCCTCGGTGGGAACGAGCTTGAGCGTCCTTCTTTCATCGACGCTCGGGACCACGCAGTTTTTTTCGAACTCGGCGTGCACGAGCGCTCCTATCAGTTCCATCACACTGACCGGGTCGAGCGCCGGATCGTTCTATGTGAAGGATTCTGCAGGAGGAACCCTGACCGTCACGGCCTCCGATTCGCAGTCTGTACTGACCTCGGCCTCGCGCACTTTTACTTTCCTGGGCGGCACTCCCTCGCAGATCGCGTTTAGCTCGGGCAGCACGACGCTTTCGATGGGGGTATGCACCGCTTATAGCGTCTTGCTGATGGACTCCTCCTCGAACACTGTGGCGCCCTCTACTACGCTGACCTACAGCCTTTCTGATGGTAGTCGCAGTGGTACTTTTCATAGCGCAAGCGGCTGCTCGGCTGGGTCAACCATCACCCAACTCAATCAAACCAGCGGGAGTATCTCGGCTACTTTTTACTACAAGCCTACTTTGTCGGGATCGACCACGCTCACGGTCAGCTCATCGGGTCTCACTTCCGCAACTCGAACCCTGACAGTGACTCCTGTGGCTTCTCAGCTGGCCTTCCTGAGTCCGCCGGCAAGCGTTGCCGTCGGTGTTTGCACGGGGTTCCCTGTTCAGATTCGGGCGAGCGACGGCGCGGTAGCGACCTTGACGTCCACTCGGACGTTTACTTTTTCGGGCCTGCCTTCGGGAGCCAGCTTCTTCCTCGACTCGGCTTGTAGTTATCCAGTGACGACCGTGAATGGCTACGTGGGCGACAGCTTAGTTCCCGTTTATGTTTACCGGACGACAGCCACGGGATCGGCTACGCTGTCGGTATCGGCCTCCGGTTTGAGTGGGGCTACGACCTCGGTGAGCTTCCCATGAATCGGGTTCTTCTTTCTCTGAAGCTGGGTCTTCTCTTTTGGATGATGCCGAGCGCTTTTGCTGGCGATCTGATTATGCCCGAGCTCGCCCATGGCGGCTTTGGCTTAGGGATGCTCTTTGATTTCGGCGTCCGAGCCGAAGTGGCTCAGGTGGGGAGTGCGACTCTTTCTTATGTTCCGACGCGTACGATGACGGGCTACGGAGCAGAAACGCTTCTGGGAGCGACGGTTTACGGAAGTGACTGGGCGTTTCACTTAGGCACGAATACGGAAGTCACCTGGCTTGGCCAAGTCGCGGCTCCTTCGGCATCTGGCGGAACGAATGTTTCGGGCACGCACTGGGTTTCGGGCGTGGGCGCTGGCCTGACAGTTGGGCAATTCTTTCTTTTTGGCTCTTACGACTTTGCCGGAAGCTATTCGATGGTGGCCCGGACAAACTGGGATGAGAAGGTCAGTTACCACTTGCCGCGAGGGTTTCGCGCGATGGTGCGCTGGAAGTTCGACTGGGGGATGCCCTTCTTTGATCCCGAGTACTGGTATTTGGGCCTTCATCTGGCGAGCCGGGATTTTCGTTCCCAGCACATTAACGAAACGAGGAATGCTCTCGGTGGTAGCAACGCTTTTCAGGTTGAATCGCTAGGCTTGAGTTTCGGCCGATCCTTTTGAGTCTTCGTCTAAGCTGAAGGGCAGCTCAATTCTGGCGATTCCGGGCTGACCCGCTTGCGCGTTCAGCGAGAATTGTGCGGAGTGGGCTTCGAGAATGCGCCGAACAATGAAGAGCCCGATGCCCATTCCCTCGGGAAAATGCTCGTTAGAAGGAAGGGTTGACCGGCTTCCAGAATCCTCTAGGGTGATGAGCACATGTTTATGTTCTGGATCCGCTTCTGCCCGGAGAGAAATCAGTCCAGGGCCTCCGTAGCGACAGGCGTTGACCAGAAGGTTACTTAAAACCTGCTCAATTCTTCCTGAGTCCCAGCTCCCGATGAGTCCGTAAGGAGCTTGAACTCTGACTTCACAGCTCGAGTGGCTGAGAAGGGGTTGCAGGCGCTCCACGACATTCTCGAAAAGCACTCGAAGGTCAATGCGGGCGAGACGGAGAGTATCTCGCCCTAAGCGGAGTCGTGCGACGTCAACGACTTGAGAGAGGATGGTTTGTGCGGCTTGCAGGTTTTTTTCCCCACGAGTGAGGAGTCTCTGAAGGGGATCAGATGCGGCCAAGCGAAGTGCGCCGTCGAGGGTAAGTTTCAGAGCCGTGAGCGGTGTACGGATTTCGTGGGCTGCGGCGTAAAGAGCGTGCTCGATCTCCCAAGATTCTGGAGAAGGGCGAGATATATAGATGCTTTGTCCCCAAGGCTCTGGGTAAGTGCGCGTTTGGAGTTGTAAAGAGGTGGAGACTTTTCCCCAGATTTCTTGCCAGAGCGCACCATGAAGCTTTTTGCGAGTCAGTTTGGCCCAGCGAAGAAAAGTGGAGTTGGCCACCACGATGCGCTGCTGTGAATCGAGTCCGACGTAGCCTTCTTCCATGCGGCTTAAGATCCAAGGTGCAGGATCTCGACGAGCCGGGGTGCCTCGCATCAGAACAATCGCGCCCGTGAGTTTACCTTTTTCGTAAATGGGGGAGGCGTCCGCTCGAACCCACCAAAGACGCGAATCTGCTCGGGTGATGAGGATTCGTGCGTTTCGCACGGGCCGACCGAGCCGAACTGCACGAGCCGGCGGCGTTTGCTCGATCGAAAGCTCGATTCCGTCTGGGCCGAGTCGACGCTGGGCGGGGCAGAATCTTCGGCTCTGCAGTTGCGAAGCCTGTAATCCCCAGATTTTTAGGGCTTCCGGGTTGGCTTGCCGGATAAAGCCTTCTGGGTCGCAAAAATAGGCCCCGGTCGGAAGCGTGTGTACGTCCCACATGGGCTCCGACCGGGAGCAAGAATCACTCCATGTTGTCGACGCCGAAGTCAGCGGTACCTTTTTTCCCGTTGAACTCGAGGTAGACGTGCATGTCGAAGCGATGGGCTCGGCTGACGCCAGGAAGCGTTGCTTCGTAATGCGTTTCTTTGCGCACGAAAGTAATGGGCTTCCCCTTTTTTTCTTTGGGAAGCTGGAAGTCAGCTTTCAGCTGGGCAGGGCCCTGACTGATGGGTTGGAGCTTCTGGTCGTAAACATAGAGTTTCGCCAGATCGCCTTTCATGACCACTTCGCTTTTGAAAGGACCCGCGTCGCGCAGAAGTCCTCCGTGAGGAGGCGCCTCGATGGCGGGTTCGTGAATGTGACCATCATGGGCCCATGCCGTTGAAAAAGCGGGAATCGAAACCCAAGCGAACAGACAGAGGACCAAGCGCAGACTCATTTCAGGTGCTTCCTTCCGTACCAATAGAAAATGACGGGCGTGACAAAGATGTCAAGCAGCGTAGACGAGATCAGTCCGCCAATGATGACGACGGCCACGGGGTGGAGAATCTCCTTTCCTGGCTGATCTTTCGCAAAAAGCAGGGGTGAGAGCGCCAAGATGGCCGAGAGCGCGGTCATCAGCACGGGGACCAAGCGTTCGACGGTACCTCGGATAATCAGCTCGCGACTGAGCTTTTGTCCCTCTTTGCGGATCAAGTGCAGGTAATGCGTGATCAGAAGAATTCCGTTCCGGCTCGCGATCCCACAAAGCGTGATGAAAGCAATCAGCGTCGCGATTGATACGGTGCGGTCGGTCAGTGCAATGGCGAAGACCGCGCCGATGAGCGCTAGAGGGATATTGATCATGACCTGCAGGGCCAAACGAGCAGAGGAGAAGTGCGTGTAGAGAACCAAGAACACGGCCAGAAGTGATGTGCTACCCAGCCAAAAAAGTTGCTTTCCGGCTTCGGATCGGCTTTGGTGTTGTCCGCCGATTTCCAGAAAATATCCTGCCGGGAGTACCACTTTTTCTCGAATACGGCTTTCCGCGTCGGCGACTACCGAAGCCATATCCCTGCCTTGAGTGTTGAAGGCGATAGCCACCCGACGCTGCAGATTTTCGCGTTCGATACTGGTCGGGCCGCTTGTTTCAAAAATGTCTGCGATTTCTTCCAGCTTCACAACACGCCCCGTAGGAAGCACGTGGACGGGTAGGGACCTGATCGCTTCGATGTTTTTTCGCGAGGCGGGATCCAGCCTGAGGAACACTTCCATCGAGCGATCCTTTTCGATAATCCGGGTGACGGGCACACCTTGAAGCATGGCCTCGAGCGATTCGATCAGATCGCCCGGAGAAACCCCGAGTTTGGAAAGGTCTTCGCGGACTGCATAAATCTTGTACTGCGGGTAGAGTGCTTGGCTGTCTGCGCGTAGGTCTGCGATTCCAGGAACATCGCGAAGAATGGACAAGATCTCGGCGGTTTGCTGTCGAAGGACCCTGAGGTCGGGGCCAAAAAGCTTGAACGCCACTTGTGACTTCACGCCCGAAAGGACGTGATCCAAGCGATGAGTGATGGGCTGACTGACGCTGTAATAGGCGTCTTTCGGGAGGATCGAGGCCATCCGATTTCGGAAGTCCTCGACCACCTGGGCCCGGGACCTTCCATCTGGCTTCAGTCTGACTTCGAACTCCGAATGGTTGACCCCCGACGCGTGGGCATCATCTTCTGCGCGTCCGGTGCGGCGACCGACTGAGGCGACTTCAGGCACCTCAAGGAGGGAGCGCTCCACCTTCGAAGCCAGTTTGCTGGAAGCAGAAAGGGATGTTCCCGCTCTCAAATCGACCTCTAACATCGCGCTTCCTTCGTTGAAGGAAGGTAGAAAACTTCCCCCCAGCCAGGGGAGGGCCGCGAGACTGAGAATGAATAGCAACGCGGTCCCCGCAAGAATCTGCCGGGGATGTTCGAGAGTTTTTTCGAGGAGTCTCGTTTCCCAAGCCTTGAGCTTCTCGGCTAGCCACGAGTCCTTTTCCTGGCGTTCCGCTTGTTTGGGAAGAAGCCAGGAGCAAAGCACGGGAGTCAGCGTCAGAGATACGAGGAGCGATGCCACGAGCGAGATGCTGTAAGCTAGGCCGATCGGGGCAAAGAGGCGGCCCTCGACTCCTGACAAAGCAAAGAGCGGAATGAAAACGAGGACGACAATGATCGTCGAGAGAACGATGGAGTTTCGAATTTCGCTTGAGGCCTCAAAGACCACTTCCAAGGTGGGTCGTGGCTTGGGGCGGGCGCGGTTTTCACGAAGCCGTCTAAACACGTTCTCCACGTCCACTACGGCATCGTCGACCAATTCCCCGAGAGCGATGGCCAGGCCTCCTAAGGTCATCGTGTTGATACCGATCCCGAACAGGCGGAAAACCAAAGCGGTGATGAGAAGCGAAATGGGAATTGCGGTGAGCGTGATCGCTGTTGTGCGAAAATTGAGAAGAAAGAGGACCAAGACCAAAGTGACCATGACTGAGCCGTCGCGAAGGGCTTCGATCACGTTCTCGATGGCCGTGTGAATGAAGTCGGACTGGCGGAACAAAGCAGGTTCGATCTTGGCGCCAGGAGGAAGTGAAGGCTTCAGGTCCTTGAGAGTGCGCTCGATGGCTTGAGAAATTTTGAGCGTATCGGAGCCCGTTTGCTTCGACACCATGAGCACGATTCCTGGCTCAGCGTTGATCGAGGCTTCGCCGCGTTTAGGAGCTGGGGCGAGTTCGACCTTGGCTACGTCTTTGAGCTGCACAGGGATCCCGAAGTGCATTCCTACCGCCGAGGTCTCGATCTCGTTCGGATTCAAGATGCGACCCACGTTGCGGATCAAATGCTCGCGTTCCCCATCCGGAGTTTCCAGGAAGCCCCCACTTGAGGACTCGGAGATGCGTGAAATGCGCTCTTTCAGGTCAAGAAGCCCGATCTGCTTTTTTCGCAGTAGATCGGCGTTCACGAGGACCTGAGCTTGGTAAGGGTTTCCACCCAGAACGGTCACCTGCGCGACGCCAGCCAGGGTGAGGAGTCTGGGTTTGAGCGTCCAATCGGCCCAGGTGCGAAGGGCGGTGAGGTCTTCGCCTTGGAGCCCGATCAGTTGAATTTCGCCGAGAATGCTCGAAGTGGGTGAGAGCAGGGGCGCGCTCTCTTTAGGCAGACGATCACGGACCAGCTGCAAGCGCTCGGACACTTCGAGTCGAGCCATTTTGACGTCGGACTGCCAAGCGAACTCGGCGCGAACCACCGAAAGTCCGGCGTTCGAGGTAGAATAAAGTCGGGTTACGCCGGGGATTCCATTCAGGGCGTTCTCGATCGGTCGGGTCAGGACCACCTCGACCTCTTCCGGCGCCATGCCATGTCCGTCGGTCAAAACGGTCACGGTCGGTCGGTTGAGATCGGGAAAAACGTCGACGGGAAGGTTCTTCGCAACCAGCCACCCGTAGACCAGAATGAGAGCCGTGATTCCGGTGACGAGAGTCCGGTTCTTCAGCGAAAGGCGAATCAGCGCATCGAGCATGCGAGGAATCCTAGTTCAGTTCAGGCTCGGTGTCGCTGGCTCCAAACCTTTTTTGGATTCAAAAAACTCTCTGAATGCCCCAAGATAGGGGAATGGATTTGAGCACCATCAAAATCTTGGTAGTCGATGATTCCTCCACGATGCGGATGATCATCCGCAAGGAGTTGAAGTCCATCGGCGTCACTTTCGAGGAGGCTGCCGACGGGCAACTTGCTTGGAATCGTTTGTGCGAACAGCCCAACGATTTCAAAGTGGTGCTCTCAGACGTCAATATGCCCAACATGAACGGCATCGAGCTTCTGAAAAAGATTCGCTCCGACCAGCGTTTCAAGGAACTCCCGGTCGTGATGCTCACTTCTGAGACCGAAGAATCGATCGTGAAAGCGGCTCATGAGCTTGGGATCACCGGTTATCTGAATAAACCGCTCAAGACGCCCGAGCTGGTCAAGGTCCTTGCCCGGATGATGGTGAAAGCTGCGGCTCTCTAAGTCTTTCTTCGACCTGAACTAGGTACTCTTCTATTTGCCCCCAGGCAGTCTGCAGGAATACCTGCAGGATGACGACGCTGTGGCTGGCTAGGTACGCCCCACCTGCGACGGCAGCCATTTCTCCTGCTAGGTTTTGGGAGAGCAGTACTGGCTTTCGAGACGGATTCACAACCCGGATTTCCGTGATGCGCTGAAATCCAAGGTAGTGGGTCGAAGTGAGGTAGAGGGCGGCAAGGCTAGGGACCGCGGAAAACGGCCAGGGGATTTTAAAGCCGGTACTGGAGTGAATCGCGTGGCAAGTGCCGCTGATACAGCTCTGAAACGCGCTCAGGGATTTCTCTTCGTGAGTTTCGTAAAAATCTTTGAGGCGCCGCAGCTCTTCCGGGCTGACCTTCAGGCTAAAGCCGATGAAAGCGCGCGAGGGGCGAATCTCGGCTAATCTTTCGGCGGAATAGAGGGTTCCGCTTCGAGAGTATTGACCTGAGCTATTGTAAAGCGTTCCTTCGATCGAGAGCTCGACGTGGGTTTTGAGCGGGTCTTTGGGTTTGGTCCACCAAACTAGCTCGACTTCGCCCGGGACGATGGACTCGGGGGGCGGGGCCTCTTGGCCGGCGAGCGAGACTTCGAAAACCTCTTCCAAAAGCCCTTGAAACGTTTTTCCAATGCAGGCGCCCATTTTCAGGTGCGCGCGAGTTTTTTTCACCTCGCGAGTGGGCAGGCGGCGCGCAGGGGGTGGTTCGGGACTTTGAGCGGTCGCAGGCAGGCTCGAAAATAGCAAAATCCCTGCACTGAAGGCCAAACTTTGGAAGACGGTCAACCCACGCCCCATGGCGCTTCTTCGCTCGATTGGGGTGGGTTTGTCTAGTTCGGCCCCAGGAAATCAGTTGCCCGTCCGCCTTGGGGCCGCTATCCATTGGGACTCACTCAAAGAAAATGGGGAACTAGACCGATGGCAATTCAAGAACTGACCACTGAGCAGGTCCATTCGATGACCCTTCAGGAGAAGGACGAGTGGTGGTTGAAGAACGTCTATCAGGGAAACATGCCGCAGCTGAACCTGCGCTCTGCTCTGACTGGCATGATCCTGGGTGGCGTGCTCAGCATGACCAACCTATACATCGGGATTAAAACCGGCTGGACTTTGGGTGTCGGGATTTCCTCGGTCATCTTGGCATTCGCTTTGTTCCGCGTGATGTCGCGCATGAAGATTGGGACCGAGATGTCGATCTTGGAAAACAATGCCATGCAGTCCATTGCGACCAGCGCAGGCTACATGACGGCTCCGATGATGGCGTCGCTTCCGGCCTACATGATGGTGACGGGCCAAGTGATTCCGATGTGGCAGACTTTCTGCTGGATCGTCGTCCTCGCGCTCCTGGGCGTTCTCTTCGCCTTCCCCTTGAAGAAGCGCTTCATCAACGAAGAGCAACTTCCCTTCCCGGAAGGTTACGCAGCCGGCGTGGTGCTGGATAACCTTTATTCGGACGCGGGCGGTAAGTCGGGCATGTTCAAGGCCAAAGTTTTGTTTGGCGGCATGGGAGTTTCGGCCCTGATCGAAACCTTGCGTGACAGCACCGTCATGCAGTTCCTGAAACTTCAGTTTCTGACTCTTCCCGAGCATTGGGACGACTTCATTTACAAGTTCGTGACCCCGAAAATCATGGGAACTCCTCTGAAGGATCTGACCGTTCAGTGGGATAGCTCGATTGTGATGTTCGGTACCGGCGGCTTGATGAGCATGAAGACTTCGATGTCGATGCTGCTGGGCGCGTTCCTGAACTATTTTGTCTTTGCTCCTTATCTGATCAGCGAAGGCATCATTCCCGAAGCGAAGTTCAAAGCCATCACCATGTGGTCGCTCTGGTTCGGCGCTTCGATGATGACCACTTCGTCCCTCTACGCGTTCTTCTCGAAGCCGCAGATGTTGATTGACTCCTTCGCGAAAGCATTCAGCAAGAAAGGCTCGAAAAAAGCTGATCAGTTGAAGGACATCGAGCTTCCGATGAAGATTTCCGCCATCGGGATTCCGATCCTGGGCGCCCTTTTGGTTTGGATGGGGCATGCCTGGTTCGGCATCAGCTGGTGGTTGGGCGTCATCGCCATCCCGCTCGTTTTCGTGTTCACTTTGATTGCGGTGACGTCGACCGCACTCACTGCGATCACCCCGGGCGGAGCGCTGGGTAAGCTGACTCAGATCTCTTATTCGTTCCTGGCACCCGGAAATGTCGGCGTGAACCTGATGACTGCAGGCATCACTTCAGAAGTTTCTCTGAACGCCAGTAACCTTCTCATGGACATCAAGCCGGGCTACATGCTGGGCGGTAAGCCTCGTCACCAGGCCGTGGGCCATGTGCTGGGGATCTTTGCCGGCGGTTTGGTAGCGGTGCCGGTGTTCTATGCCATTTTCGGCGGAGACATCTCGCGCTTCACTTCGGACGCGATGCCGCTTCCGGGCGCTGCAATCTGGAAAGGCGTGGCAGAAGTTCTGACTCAAGGCCTGCACTCGCTGCATCCTACCGCCCAAGGCGCTGCCGTCGTTGGGGCGTTCCTGGGCATTGTGATCGAGATTCTGAATATTCGGACCAAAGGCAAATTCCCGCTCTCGGCTGTGGGTCTGGGTTTGGCCTTCGTTCTTCGTTTCTCGGACACATGGCTGATGGCCACCGGGACCTTGTTCTTCTGGCTCTGCGGCAAGAAGTTCACCAATAAGAAGTCGGTGGGCTACCGCGCTTTTGTCGACAACCAGGAAACTTTGGCTGCAGGGATTATCGCAGGCGGCTCGATCATCGGGATTATCCTGATCTTGATCGGCACGGTCGCAGGCGGCTAATCCCAGTCTAAAGTTGATTCTTTCAATCGCCGCATCTTCCGGACTCCGGGGGGTGCGGCGATTGACGTTTTTGGAGGCTCGTGGGCTGGAGGGATCGAGGGCTCGAAAGGGGGGCTCAGTCCATCCAAGGAACTTCGATGAAAAAGGAAGCTCCCTGGCCCAGGCGCGATTCCACCCAGGCGCGACCCCCCAGTTTCTGGGCTTCGGCCTGCACGGCTTCCAGGCCCACGCCTCGGCCGGCAAGCTCAGTGACTTCTTCGGCGGTGCTTAAACCCGGCATGAAGATTCTCTGAAGAGTCTGCTCGTTCGTTTCTTCGGGCGGCACTTCAGCGCCGCGGGCGGCCGCAGCGGCTCGAACCGCTTGGGCATCCACGCCTTTCCCGTCGTCATGAATGGCCAGCAGCAAAGTGGTTTCTGTGGGGCGGGTCACTTCAACCCAGACTTTTCCCTGCGGGGGTTTTCCAGCTTCACGGCGCTCTCGAGGAGTTTCAATTCCGTGCGCGATGGTGTTTCGGAAAATGTGGATCAAGCTCGACATTAAGTCGCGGTAAGCTTCGAGATTCACTTTCAAGGCGCCGCCCCGAAGTTGCAGACGCTCCACTTCCTTTTCTTGCCGCGAAGCTTCGACGGCAATCACGTGGTCGAAGAACTGAAGACTGGAGGAGATGGGTTCGTGCATGAAAGTTCGCTTGAATTCGAGGGGGATGTCCCGGCGTGACAATTCCTCCTCGGGAGTGTGGGTGAGCACCCACTCAAAAGCTTGGAGGAGGTCCAAAGAAATGTCCACGCTACGCTGAGACTTGTCGGGCTCGGTCTCGAGCAGGTCCTTGTGATCATTCAAGAAACTCTCAAAAGATTCTTTGAGCTTCCCGCAGAGTTCCCTGAGTTTGGGTGAGGGCGAGGGTTGGTGACGCTGCGCCTGAAGTTCTGTTTCCACGTCGTGCGCAAGGCGAGTCATGTCGAGCAGGGAAAAGTAGCTCGATGCGCCTTTAAAGGTGTGAACTAAGCGAGCAATTCGGCTCCAGTCGGTTTGAAGGAGCGCGAGTTCCTCGTCGAGCCGGGTGAAAAAGGTTTTGGAGTCGCGAATGAACTCAAAGAATCGGGAGCGACTTTTGAAAATACGAATGATGGCTTGAGAGTAAGCCGCCTCGTGCTCGGCGCGGATTTGCGCTTCGCGGGTCTCACTTTCGTCCGTAGCAATGACTACGCTGTACTCAGGCGCCCCGCTCTCGGGGTGGTAGGTCATTCGGTAATTCAGGGAGATCGTCTTTTCTGGCGTCGGATGAATTTCCTTGGGTCCGAGCGGCACCAGATCGTCAAAGTCAGTTCCTTCTGTGAAAAGAAGCTCGACCCATTGCCGAATCCGGTCCGTGCTTTTCTCGTCAGAAAGGCGAAGGTAATCCCAGAAGAACTTTCCTTCCGGAGATTCTCCAAAAATATTTGCGCAAGCGGCGGAATAAATGCTCTGGCAAGTGCCGGAGTGATCAAACAGGAAGTAACCTTGATCGAGGCTATCCAGTAGGTTTCGGATCGAGTGGTTGACTCGAAGAACCTGAGCTTTTTCTTGCTCCAAGATTCCTGTGAATCCGTTCAAAAGAAGTTCTTTTTCGATCACTCGCTGATCGTCTTGCAGGTGAATGATCCACGCTTCTGAGTCTTCCCAGTGGCCTTTCCGGATCGTCGCACGAAGACGAGTGGGATAACCTTTTCGCAGCTCGAAGGACGGAGTGTCCCATTCGAATCGATTGCGCTTTTTCAGGCGGTCGCTGACCAGTTCGG
>JACCEB011311359.1_pt1 | contig 16426 bp, 11 predicted proteins | sample 7454761 | NCBI WGS metagenome assembly JACCEB01 (sample SAMN15323454, study PRJNA562643) | freshwater metagenome | isolation source: river surface water | place: USA:Blue River Watershed | collected 2017-08-18 | reverse complement strand
GAAAGTGAAAAAGGGCAACCTCACTCTCGGGCGCCCGATGATGGACTTGCTCCTTCGCTGCAACGACCAGATCCGAGCCATGCTCGAAGGCTTGAAAGCTGATCTTAATGCTCGCTTCGACTGCAGCGCGCTGCTCGGCGAAATTGAAGCCGCCATGCAAGGGGCAGGAGCTGCCGCTACCGGCGGAAGCGCAGGCAGTGCGCCCGCCCTTGATCAAAACCTACCGACCGCTGGAATGCAGGCCGAAGAGCTTCTCGCTAACTTCGAAAACCTTGCTGAAACCACTCGCCAGCACGTCAAAGAGCATCACTTGGCAACAAAAGCGGAAGCCCCCGCTTCTTCCAGCGGTGAAGCCACCCCAAGCCCCGCTGCAGCTCCTACCAACAAGATCGCCACGACCGAGGAAAGCATTCGGGTGAACTTGGGTCGAGTCGAGCAGCTTTTGAACTACGTCGGCGAATTGGTCATTCTTCAAACCGTGCTCCGCGAGCAAGCTCACTCAAGTGGTTCAGCGTTGATCCGCTCGACCACGCATCAGCTCGGTAAAGTCACCCAAGAGATCCAGGACCTTTCCATGGGACTTCGCATGGTTCCCATCAAGCCCACGTTCCTGAAAATGCAGCGGATCGTGCGCGACACCGCCGGACAGTTGGGGCGCGAGGTCATCTTTGAAATGGTCGGGGAAGAGACCGAGCTCGACAAAACGGTGCTGGAGCGCCTGAGCGACCCGTTGGTTCACATCGTTCGGAACGCCGTCGACCACGGCATCGAAGACCCCCGGCGCCGTTTCGATGCCGGCAAACCAACCGAAGGGAAAATCCGGCTTTCGGCCCGTCAGCAAGCCGGGCAGCTGGTCATCGAAATCAGCGATGACGGCGGCGGAATGGATGCAAACAAACTTCGCCGCAAAGCCATTGAAAAAGGCGTGATCAGCCCGAACGCGCAGCTCTCCGACTCAGAAGCTTACCAGCTGATCTTCGCTGCCGGCTTCTCGACCAAGGAACAAGTCACCGATATTTCCGGTCGAGGCGTGGGAATGGACGTCGTAAAGACCAACATTCAAGCCTTACAAGGAACCGTCCAAGTCGAGACCGAACTCGGAAAAGGCTCGACCTTCAGAATCCGACTGCCCCTGACCTTAGCGATCATCCAAGGAATGATCATCCGCTGCGGTACTGAGCGTTTCGTGATCCCACTTTCTCAGGTCCTTGAAAGCGTTCGCCCGAGCAAAGATGACATCACTCCCAGTACGATCGCGGGTGAGGTGCTCTCCCTTCGCGGTCAGACCATCCCGCTGTTTCGGCTCGAACAGCTCCTGGGAAGAAGGACTACGCCAAAGCCCGCCCACGACTCGATTGCGATCCTCTATGAATCGCATGGGAAAAATCATGCCGTGCTCGTCGACGATATCGTCGGGCAGCACCAAGTCGTCATCAAGAAGCTGGGATCGGAAGTCGCTCACGTGAAGGCCTTCTCAGGAAGCGCCATCTTGGGTGACGGAAAACCCGCCCTCATTCTCGAACTCAGTGAACTGACGAGCGGTACCGCCAAACGGACCCCTGTCCATCGCCCCCTTCAGGAGAAAAGCGCATGAGCCGCAAGCACCAGGCCCGAGCCGAAGACCGATTCCTCCGCTTTTCTATGGGAAAAGAGGATTTTGCCATGCCGCTACTGCAGGTTCGCGAAGTCATCGCGATCCCTGAAGTCACTCCGGTCCCCTTCACTCCTTCGCACTTCTTGGGCGTGATGAACCTTCGGGGTCAGGTCATCTCAGTTTTCGACCTTCGGAAGAAGTTTGGAATCACGCCGAATGAGTCCGTCGAAAAGGCCGTCATCATCTGTGACCTTGCGCCCTTGTGCATCGGAATGCTGGTCGACTCGATCAACTCCGTCCTTTCGCCCACTCCCGAACAACTCAGCGTGCAACCGGACATCCAAACCTCCCTGGGTAAGGACCTGATCACCCACGTTCATACCGAGAATCAAAAACTCACGCTCATCATCGATATCGCCAAGGCCCTGAGCGTCGAGGACCGAGTCCTGGCTGCAAAAGCCGCCTAAGCCTTCCCGTCCGTCTTTTCACGAAATTGAGGTCGAAGTTGAGTACCGCCCGAAAAGCCCCCCGCAAGGACATCATTCGCGAAGTTTCTGCGTTGATCCAACAGATCACCGGGGTTCAACTCGGGGAGAATCAACGCTTGATGGTCGAAGGTCGCCTCAAGCGACGGATGAAAGAAATCGGCATCGAAACTTTGGATGCTTATCTGAGCTTTTTGGAGTCCGATCCGCAGGGTGAATCCAAAGCGCTCGTCTCTTTACTCACCACTCACTACTCTTATTTCTTTCGCGAGCACGCTCACTTTGACTTCCTCGCCAATGGCGGTTTGGAAAAAATCATCGCTGCCGTGCGCGCTCGCGGTGACAAAAAAATTCGCGTCTGGTCTGCTGCATGCAGCCGAGGCCAGGAAGTCTATTCCTTGTCCATGCTCCTCAAGACCCACCTTCCGGGTCTTGCTCCCGATCTCGGCTACGAGATTCTGGGCACGGACATTGACCCCGAATCAGTCGACCATGCCCGAAACGGTGTCTATCAACACCGCGAGCTCGAGCCCGCTCCGCTGCGCTACACGCTCGGCAACTGGGCGCGTGGTACAGGCGACATCGCCGACTTCGTGAAAGCAAAAAAGTCGATTCGGGATTCCGTGCAATTCATGAAGCTGAATCTTTTTGAACTCCCCGGACCGATGGCGGGAAGAAAGTTCGACATCATTTTCTGCCGCAACGTCTTGATCTACTTCAATCGAGAACAGATTGGAAAAGTCGGCCACTCGCTCGCGCAGCACCTTCACAACGACGGAATCCTTTGCATCGGCATTTCAGAGACGTTTAATCAGCTCGGTGTTCCGCTGGAATCGATCGGTCCCTCGATCTACGTTCATCCTCAGGGAAAAATCGCCAGGATCGTGCCTTCTCCAGCGCCAACCGCATCTCCGGCGCATGCGTCATCGCAAGCCCCAGCTGCGCTTCCCAGCGTCGCAATACGCGAGCTTCGCTCGAAGGAGTCGGACACACTCGCAGCTTCGCCCGCTCCTTCGGCCAGAAAACTCATCCGCGTCCTTTGTGTCGACGACTCGCCGAGTATCCTCACCCTTCTGAAGCGGGTCCTTGCACCTCAGTACGGATTTGAAGTCATCGATACCGCGGCGAACGGACTTGAAGCAGCGGAAAAAGTAAAAGCCCTGAAGCCCGATCTGATCACGCTCGACATTCACATGCCCGAGCAGGACGGAGTCACCTACCTCGCGCGCAACTATCGACCCGGCCACCCGCCAGTGGTGGTCGTCAGCTCGGTCTCCAGAGACGACGCCGGCCTTGCGCTCGAAACGCTTCGCTTGGGTGCGGCAGATTATATCGAGAAACCCAAGCTCGAGCAGCTCACCGACCGTGCAGACGAGATCCGCTCGAAGTGCTTCTCGGCAGCAACGCTCCCCGAACCCCCATCCCCCGCGGGGCGCGATTTGTCGCTTCAGGCATCGTTCTCGAAGCCCGTTCAGATTCAACGTCCGAGCGAGAAGTTTCGAATCATCGTGGCGAAGCTCGGCGATCAGAAAAAGCTGGAATCGATGCTGTCGAAGCTTCGTGGTGAACAGCCCGCAACGTGGGTCCTCTTTGAAGGATCCGGAGCGCCCGTAGAGCTCCTTGCAACTCGAGTCCGTGGTGGCAAAGGCCAACCCGCCGTGACTCTCGAGACGAACGACGCTCCTACGGGTGAGGCCTTATTTGAAGCCAATCGCCTCATCTTTTGCGACCTTCAGTCCGCTCTGAAAAACGCGGAATTTCTGCGGATGACCAGTCAACGCATGACGGGTGTGATCGCCCTGAGTGGTCTCTCCGATACCGCCTTCTTCAAACTTCGAGCACTCCTTCAGCGAGGCTTCTGGGTTTTCAACGAAGCCATTTCGTCCAAAGGAGCCATCGCGCGGCATCCAGGACGCCGAGTGCCTTGGACCAGCCTAGCCTACCATGCGGAAGCGGATTATCCGCAGGAGGGCTCGAGTGATTAGGCCGAAAGGCTACTGGAAAAAGCTCTCAGCAGACGGGGTTTGCGCCTTCTCGATCGAGGAGGGCGCTTGCCTCATGGGACATTTACCCGGTGGCGGAACAGGAATCGTTGTGTGGATCCAGAGCTCGGATTGCGGGAATTCCGCAGTTCTTGAGTCCCTTCTACGAAGGGCTCCTGCGCTTCTGGGATGCCCTTCCAACCGCATCCAGTGGAAGCTTGCAGGACTGAAACCCTGCGCCGAGACACTCCGGAGCCGCCTGACTTCCCTGGGTTTAGTCCTGGAAGGTGTCGCGGAACGAGAAGCCAAGAAGCTTGAAATTCAGGCTTTCCCCGGCCTAGGACGGCTCCGAGTCGCCACTCAAAGCACGCCCGTCGAAGTTGCTCCGTCACAAACCAGCTCGCCTCTCCAAAAAAATTCCGGAGCACCACGCATCAAGGTGCTGATCATCGATGACTCCAAGAGCATCCGATCACTCCTGACCGGCGTCCTAGCTCGCGATCCCGGTATCGAAGTCGTCGGAATGGCAGGCTCAGCACAAGAAGCCATGCAGCTCATTCAGCAGCACAAGCCCGATGTGCTGACCCTTGATATTCATATGCCGGACATGAACGGGGTCGATTTTCATCGCTATCTGATGGGCCAGCTTTGGATTCCGACCATCATTGTCAGTTCAATCTCCTTCGAAGAAGGCCCCTTAGTCCTCGCGGCGCTCGAGCAAGGGGCTGTGGACTATGTTCAAAAACCGGTTCTCGAGGAACTCCCGGAACTCGGGCCCGTCATGGTCGAAAAGATCAAAACAGCGGCCTCGATCAAGTCTCGCCCCAAACGGTCGATGCTGCCCAAAAAGAGCGAGAATCCTTTCCGAAACGTTCAGCTCGATTTCGAACAGGTCCTGGCCATCGGCTCATCGACCGGTGGAACGGAAGCCCTGCGCTTACTTCTCGGAAACCTACCCGACCGGATTCCCGGTGTCGTCATCGTCCAGCACATTCCGCCGATTTTCTCGGCAGCGTTTGCCAAGCGGATGAACGAACTTTGCCCCTTCGAAGTGAAAGAAGCAGAAGACGGCGACTCGGTTCAACCGAATCGCGTTTTGATCGCTCCTGGCGACTTCCACATGCAGCTGATTGGGAAAGGAAAAGCGCTCCGGGTTCGACTCGATCAATCCCCTGCACGAAACGGCCATCGTCCTTCGGTCGACGTTCTCTTCGATAGCGTGGCCCGGCAAGTAGGGACTCAAGCGGTCGGGGTGATTTTGACCGGCATGGGTGCGGACGGCGCAAAAGGCCTTCTGAAGATGCGTCAAGCCGGCGCCCGAACCATCGGTCAGTCTGAAGAAAGCTGTGTGGTTTACGGGATGCCTCGCGAAGCTGCCAAAATCGGCGCTGTCGAGCACGTCGCAGACTTAGATAAAATTCCGGAACTTTTGACAAAGCTCCTTGCGCCTGGAAAAAAGAAAGCCGCCTGAATTCTTTACTGAAGGTCGCCGGACAAAACCGTCTCGTTCCCGGCTATGTCCGTGAGAGTCACTGTGAACGGCCCTCGTGCACCGGAGGGCACGGGGAGGCGAAGTAAAGCTTTCCCTAGCCCGTAGCCGCCTTCCGTCCGAATCGTTCCTTGAGTGGGCGAGCGGATACTTTCTCGAAGCACGTCCCAAATCGGTGCCCAAGAACCATCGGCGCGGCCTAAGAAGCGAGAAAAATCCCAACCTGCTTGAAGACCACTTCGGAATTCAATCCGCGCCTGAACGGGAGGCTGCTCGTAAGGATTTCCATCCTTGCGATCGCTGACGTGAAGGACCAGCTCCTGCGGCTGCTCGCGCGAAGTACCGTTACCAAAAGTACGGACGAGCCCGTTCTTCAGCACCCAAAGCGCTTCCTGGATTCTCGGAGGCTGCGTGTCCAAGACCAAAGGAGACACCCATTCGGGGTTGATCCGAATGCCTGAGGGATCGATCACATTGTAGTGAATGTGATCGTAGTCGCCCGAAGGCCAAGCCACTGCGCGAGCTAACACCTCGCCTGCCGAGACTTCGCCGCTTCCCGCTTTAAGAATATCCAGAACGCGAGGCGAGAGAGTCGCGCGGTCGACGTGATGAAGCTCAAAGCGAAACCCTTCCCGAGTCACAATCGCGAGTTCAAAATACAGCGCCTCACCCGACTCGGGCCAAGGCTTGAAGTACTTCACCATCGATCCATCGGGACGATTCTCGTAATCGTAATGGCCGGCTTCTAACTTTCCTGCAACCGGGGCGATCACTTCCGCGCGCCTGGCAATTCGCAAATCGCAGCCCCCGTGAAAGTAAGGACTCCCAAAAGGCTGAAACTGGGCCATCGAATTAGCGACCGTTCTGCGAGCGTCGACAAACGCGACCGGCCAAGGGAGCGAGTGCTCGGCATGCGGAATTTGGGGCGGTGCAAGGCGCTTCACTCCTGCTGAATCGGCAACCGCTGCCGGGCGCCACGCAAGTGACGAAGCCGGGCGAAACCCGCGCTGCTTGAGCCAAGCCCTCGAATGCATGGGCACATCGGCTTGGGCGCTTTGCGCCACAAGCAGCAATAACCCCAACCCGCCGCACCCCACCTGCACCCTTTTTGCCGCCATCTGGGCAGCGTAAGCGGCCCGTCTTGACCGGTCAACCGCGCCGCCGGAAAATCAAAAGACGGTGAACACCCCCACACTTCTCACGACGCATTCCGAGACCAAAATCCTGCAAGGTCAGGTTCTGGTCTACCGAGTCTTCGACATCGCCGACGAGATTCGGCTTCACGAAGCCGAGCGTTTGATTCGCGCAAGCCGCGAGCTCACTCCCATCGAGCTTGCGCCTCCAAGGCGCTCCGCCTTGGTCATTCGCCAAGCGCCGATTCGACTGTCTCTGGGATCCGTCGAGATGCGACTATCGGGGCATCAGCTGAGTTGCCAAATCATCGCAACGGTCTGGGACTATGGTGCCGTCTCGATTGCCTTTCACTTCAATGTCGCGGGCCTCAAGTGGGGCGACCTTGAAAAAATCGCCGCCTCCCTGAGCGATCCTGGTCTCGGCGGCGGAACTGAAGCCATCGAAGGCCTGGCCAAGAGCCGCTGCGAAAGCCTGGTCAAAACTCTCGAGCCCGCACTGATCAAGACGCATCCAGCTGATTTGGTCGAAGACTACGTCATCTATCTTTTGAACCAAGTCGAGGGTGTTGAGACCGCATCCCAGCTTACTTCCAAGTTCGATCTCGCAGCCCTTCTTTGGGGAGAGGAATCCGGAAAACTCTCGCTCAAGTCCCGCGAAGAGGTCATGCAGTACCTGCTTCAGTACACCGAGCTCGACTGCGTCGTCATCGACTGGAATAGCGCGATTGTTTTTGACCGCGCAGGGCAGGACTTAGTGGAAGTGCTCGAGTTTGCCCTCGTGCACTTATTTGAACTTCGCTGCTACGACGACTTGGTCGACCGACGGTTGGCGGGCGTTTACGACGCCATCGAAGAAGGTCGTGAGAAGATCTGGACCAACAGCTTCCGAACCACCGCACGTGAAGCCAATGCTCGATTTATCGAGATCTCGGAATTCATCGAGCGCGTGGACAACTCTTTAAAAGTGGTGGGCGACTTTTATCTAGCAACGGTCTATCGAAACGCCGCCCGCCGTTTTCGTATCGCGGACTGGAAAGACGGCGTGAATCGGAAACTCGCGCTCCTTGCCCGAGTCTCTGAACTGCTTCACGACGAAATCACGACCCGAAGAAACCAGATCCTGGAATTGACGATCATCGCTTTGTTCCTGATCGAGATCATTCGACCCATGCTGAAGTAGTCGCGTCTTAGCCTGAAGGTCTTTTCGTCAAACAACCGTCGTTGACTAAAAAGCAAAGTCAAAAGACCATAAACTCAAACTCATTGTATTTTCACCCTCTTCCTCAAGAAGGTCTCATGAAACTCAAACATCTGGTTCTCGCGTTCTTTGCTACCCTTTCTGTCGCTCAAGCTGCTGATGGCGGCCTGTCTCTCGGCGCTTTCGGCGGTATTCACGGCGGCGCGATCAACAATTTCTCGGTTGAAGCCGGCACTCAAGGCAAAGAAGGCCTGATTGGTATTGGTTACGGATGGCAAGCCGGTGTCGACTTGATGGCTGGCCCGATCTGGGTGAAGCCTTTCTTCCAGGCTTCGAACACTTTCGCTGCCGACTACAGCCAAACTCCGGCAGTCGATAACCGCTACACCAACAACCAAGCCTACTTCCCGGTCATGTACCGCATCAGCAAGAACAACGTGAACCTCGGCGTAGGCGCTTTCTACGCCATGCCGATGGACGACTCCGCAATCCACGACTCAGGTATGGCTTTCGCTATGAACGTGCCGCTCGCCGGCGGCAAAGCTTCTGCAGGCTTCCACATGATGGGCGGCTTCCGCGATAACGCTCAAGGCGGAACGGCTCTGAACTTCGGCCTGAACCTCGGCTTCAAATTCAAGTAACACGAGATACTCTAAGATCGAGTCTTTCAGGGGCGATTCGGGAAACCGAGTCGCCCTTTTTCTTTCTCAAGGCATCACTTGCCACAATTTCTGCCGCTGCTTCATGCCGAAAAGTAGCGCGGCGCATAAACTTAAAATCAGCCGAAAATACGCCGTTTTTGAAACAGAGACTCCCCTAGCTTGACCCTCTGTGTTCCAGCACGGTAGCGACCGCGCATGAAGAGATGCCTCTGGTTGGTTGTGGCCCTGTTCGGCAGTACCACCCCCTTGGCTCAGGCCGCGTCGCAGCTGACGCTTCCTGTAGTCACTCGATATGAGGAGGCGAGGAATCCCCAGATTTTTCGGGGCACTCAGCCCACTCAGATTCCGCATGTGCTGCTGGGTAAAGTCAGCATGGCGAAGCCCAACCGCGCAGGCGAAGCCCCTTATCACCAAGTCTTTCTCCAGAATGACCGCTTAGTCGTTTGCAGCGACTCTTGCGATAGCCCGAACTTAGCGAAGCCTGTGGCTATCGGGTCGGACTTTGAGCTCAAGGCCGATCCTCTTCGCGACTCCCACCTGATTCGCCAAGCCAACGTCTATTACTGGGCCAATCGGATGTTTGATGTGATGGAGTCCTACGGATTCCGCCCCACCCGCCGCTTGGTGGTGAACGTCGATCGCGATGTCGAAAGTCCGACCAATGGTCTTCCCAACACGAATAATGCCTTTTTCTTCGAACGAAATTGGTCGCTCACCTTCCTGAAAGGGAAGAAGACATTTAGTCCAATGGGCCCGAACGGAACGGCTGGACCGTCGGCAAGCGATCCGGCAGTGATCATTCATGAAGCTGCTCACTCCGTGTTTGAATCCTTGATCGGAAGCGCTTTGAACCCGGAAACATTCGGGCTTCACGAAGCGTTTGCAGACTATCTAGCGTACGTGATTTTGGAGTCCCCAGTGATGGGCCGCGTGATGACTCGCGGAGGAAACATTCGCGACGAAAGCGAGATCCGCACATCCACCGGCGACACCGAAGCCCACGCTGTCGGCGAAGTGGTGGCTTCAGTCCTGATCCACCTGCGCAAGCTGGCGAGCGATCCCCGCCAAGCCGACCGCGCAGTCCTTGACGCGATGCTGGACCTAGGTAGAAAGCCCACACTTCGCATGAGCGATGTGTTTCGTTCTCACGTTTTAAATCTCGCTTTCTCGGGCGCTCTCGCTTCAAACGGACAACTTCTTTCAACCGCAGCCATGGAAGCTTGGGAATCGAGCGGCCTCATGGCGCCTTCCGTGGATATCGATCTTTCGGTCCTTCCTACTCTGGCGGATCGTGAGGGCGAGAAGAAGACCAGCGACTACTGGATCGAAGCTCCCGAAGGAAGCACCCTACAAACCTTCTGGGCGTTTCCTTCCTTCGAGCGCACTTTGGTGGAGTCCTTGAGTAAGCCCATCCCGGGCCCCGCCATCGAAGGAGCCCTGACCCAGTGGATTCTGGTGCGCTCGGGTCTGAGCCAGACACGTAGCGTGGCGCCAGTACTGAGTCGTCCACTCTGGCTTTTGATCCGTCCCGCCGATCAATCGGTGCTCTCGATCGTCGATGCCGAAACCAGGCAGCCCATTGCCGATGGTACCAGCCATGAGGACTACCGAGCCGCGAAGAACGCCATCGATGTGCTTCGGGAATCGCAGGGCTTGGCCGGGGCAGCTTCCCGCTTTGCGCCTCCGAAACTGATGCGCCTTTTGGTGACGCCGGGGAAAACGAAGACCACGACCGGTCCGAGCCTCATTCTCGATTCAGGAGATGAACTCATTCAAACCCAAGCCAAGACTCGAAATATTCACCGAGGGCTTCTCGGAAAATTGCTCGGTCAACTGGGCGGAACGGACCTGACTCAGGCCCTAGGCCTGCGAGAACTAGGCGCCATCACTTTGATTGCGCCTGCCGGAAAAAAGGAAGTGGTCGGAGTGAGCTACCGCTACATGACAGGTCTCCGGTCCACACTCATTGAAAAGGGCCGCCTGGCCTCGTCGCAGTGACCGACACAGTGATCTCCTGAGCGATTTCACACCTTGCCCCAGAGCCCGTGCTAAGACTCTGGGGCAAGGAGTTCTAAAGACGTATGGAGCCGCGGCGCGACCTCGCCATCACGCTTAGGTCCGTTCCTTTTGAGGAACGCCACCGAATCGTTACCGCGCTGACCGAAAACCATGGGCGAATTTCAGCCATGGCTCGGAACTCCATTCAATCGCGTCGCTTCGGTGGAGCACTTGAGCCTTTCGCAGCTGCCGAGTGGACCTTTGTCGGAAAGCCAGGTGCAGACCTTTACCGGGTCGATCAGGCCACCATCCGGCGAAGCTTTGAGGGACTTAGAAAGGATTTCGAGCGACTGAGCCTGGCTTCGCTTCTGAATGAAGTGATGCTGAAGGTGGCGCCCGAGCGAGAAGCCTGCCCTGACCTATTCAAGCTCCACGCAAATGCTTTGGCAGCGCTCGAAGAGGGCAACGGCTCGATTGGGCTACTCAATGCCTATTTGGGAAAAGTGCTGCAGTGGAGCGGCAACCAGCCCCCGATCGGCACTTGCCTGGAATGCGGCATTGTAGCCGCAAACGTTGCGCCAAACGCTGCTCTCAGAGCCCACGTTGCCGATGCGGGCTGGACGTGTCCTGCGTGCCGGCCCACCCAACGAACTGGCCAAAGCGCGCTCGGAACTGCCAACGTGCACCAACTTTCTTTGAGCCTGTCTCCGTTGGCCATCTTGGATCTCGAACTTTCCCTGCACCAGCCCATCAAAGGCATCAGCGCCCACCTACAAGCACCGCTCGAAGAGCACAAAAAACTCTTCTCGTTTCTCGAAGCGCTGTTTGCTTTTCACGTCCCGGGCTTTGACCGCATGCCGATGAAGAGCTTGCGTTTTTTGGGCCTTGAGTCGCTCTTGAACTCTCCAACTTACGGATAAAACTGGCGGTGCACGCAAGGGGTCACGGGACGCGATCCCACGACTTGCTTGTCCACCCGAGGTTCAGCCGTGAAACGACCATATTCTTCAGCCGTTTCGGGTGCGAGAAAGCTCAGAACAAAGTTCTCTTCGCGCTTCCGAAAGCGTTGATGCGCCCACTGAGTGCCCTGGCATCCGCGTGCTGCGCACCAGGACTCCATCGGTGCCTGACACGATTCGAGAATGCGCCGTGAGTCTTCCCATTCAGTCACGCGCACCAGCGTCTCCGCGCGCCAATCCAAAGGCTGACCGAAATCGGCCCCGCGCAAAGTAAAGCGCGTCAGGTCAGACCCCTTTTTTCGGAACTGAGGAACTTTCACTTCAATCGTTTCCCCAAACTCAGTCTTCAAAACGAAATTTCCGCGTCCGTTAGAAAGCCTGAGCTGCGCTTTTCCGCCGATCACGGCGCGCTTCATTTGATCTTTGTCGATGAAGACGATGGGGCGCTCGGGATGGCCTTCTGCCAAGCGAAGCTCGCCTCGCAAGGGCCCACGGCCCATCGCACGCGCTTCGGACACGCCCGCAAGAAGCGCAAGCGCCGAGAATACTCCCAAACCCCAAAGCCGCACCTGGAAGGACTTCCGCATCGACCCACCCTTTGAAACGGTTTTCGGCTCAAACCCCCGCCGATTCAATTCAGCGCTATCACGCGCGCGAGGTTGGCAGCAATCCCTGGGCGAGGATCCATTGCGAAGCCGCGAGCAGATCATCGGCCAAGTGATCCGCCTTCAGCGTGCCCGAATGCGACAGTTCCGCTTCGGTTCCTTTGCCTTCTCCGGTCCGAACGACCACACAGCCGCGAACGCCAGCTCCGCGCCCCGCTTCCACGTCGACAGGCTTATCCCCCACCATGAACGACTGAGAAAGGTCGATTCCCAAACGACGCGCTGCTTGCAGGAGAAGGCCCGGCTTGGGTTTTCGGCACTCGCAGCCTGCATCCGGATGGTGGATACAAAGCGAGAATTCATCAATCGCCGCGCCTTGAGGCCTTAAGATTTCATCCATCCGGTCGTGAATGCGCGGGAGCATCTCGAGTGGGATCAACCCTCGACCCACCCCCGATTGGTTCGACACGACCACCAGCCAGTAACCCGCTTCTTTGAGCTTCCGAAGCGCTTCCGGAACACCCGGGATCAGTTCCAGTTTCTCGGGATGATTTAAATACCCAGGGTCCACATTCAGGGTTCCATCACGGTCCAAGAAAACCGCGCGCTTCGGCTGACGCCGCTTTTTCTCCCAAGCCCAGGCCGTCTCCAAGATTTGATCGAGACCGAATTGAGGCTGAAAACCCAGAAGCTTCTTTGCTTTGGAAGCATCCGCCACGAGTCGAGCCGAATCGCCTGCGCGCCGGGGATGCGAAACGATCTCGATTCTTCGACCGACGGCTTTTTCGGCCGCTTGAATGACTTCCAGAACCGAATACCCGTGGCCACTTCCTAAGTTCATGGCCTGAAAAACGCCGCCTTCGGGCTGCGCGAGCAACCAGTCGAGCCCGGCCGCGTGCGCTCGCGCTAAATCGCTGACATGGATGTAATCCCGAATGCAGGTGCCATCGGGAGTCGCGTAATCGCGACCATAAACCTGAACGGATCGTCCAACGATTGCGGCATCTAAGATTCGCGGAATGAGGTGGGTTTCCTCCTCGTGCCACTCACCCGTCCGAAGCTTGGGTTCTGCTCCAGCAGCATTGAAGTACCGGAACGCCACAGCCTGAAGCCCCCGGGTGCGGGAAAGCTCCTCCAAAAGCTGCTCCACTTGAAGCTTCGATTCCCCGTAAGGGTTGATGGGCGCTCTCGGCAGTTCCTCGTGAATCGAGCCTTCGCCGGTTTCGCCGTACACGGCCGCCGTGGAAGAGAAGATGAATCGCTTCACGCCGTTTTGAAGCAAAGTCTCGAGCAGAAGTCGGGTCTGATCGACGTTATTCTCGAAGTATTTCGAGGGGTTCTGAACGCTCTCGCCTACCGAAATAAAAGCACCAAAGTGGGCCACCGCATCGAAAGTGTGCTGTTTTAAAAGCTCGCACACCACCGCTTGATCGCCCGCTCGGGCCACGGTCAGGCCCTTTCCCAGGACCGTCACTTGATGGCCGGTCGACAAATCGTCGAGCACCCAGACCTGATCGCCTCGATCTACCCAATGAGCTACGGCTGCCCCGCCTACATACCCTGCGCCGCCTACGACCAGAATCCTCGCCATACGGCCACGTTTAGCATAAGGTCCCGGGCTTCCGCATGAGCTCATTACTGCGACTGAAGCCTTATCTGAGGCCCCAACTGGGCCTTCTTCTGGGAAGCCTTGCCCTGGCCATCCCGCTTTCCGCGATTCGCACGGCTCCTGCGCCCATGGTTCAGAAGCTGGTCGATAACCTGAAGCCGGGCAACGACGCTTCTCTGCTTTGGCAGTTTTCAGCGCTTTTCATCGCCCTTTACCTGGTGAATTTCGTCATCCGGTTTCTTCACTACTATTTCATGCGCATCGTGGTGGTGCGGACCAACCAAGCCCTGAAGAACGATCTCTTCAGCCACTTGATGGGGCTTTCGGCCGACTACTTCACTTCGCAAAGCACCGGGAGCCTGATTTCGCGAGTCGCGAACGACACCCAAATGGTCGACAACGGGCTGGCGTCACTGAACGTACTCATTCGCGAGCCCATCACGTTCCTGTTCCTCTTTGGCTACGCCCTTCATTTGAATTGGCGCCTCACTCTTTTTCTTTTCCTGATTTTCCCGCCCTTAGCTTGGGTGTTCCGCATCACCGGAAGGAATCTGAAGCGCTACATTTCGAAAATCACCGAAGAAAGCGCGCGCATCTATTCCACCCTTCAAGAAAGCTTCACCGGCGTTCGGATTGTTCAGTCCTATCGGCTCGAAAATTACGTTCAGAAGCGGTTTTTGGGGCAAACAGGGGAATTTACCCGCCTTCTTCTGAAAACTTCAGCGCTCGAAGAAGCTTCCCACCCCATGGTGGAACTGATCACGGCTTTTGCAATCGCGCTCGTCATTCATTACGGCGGATCGCAAGTGCTGGCTGGGCAAATGACTTCGGGCGAGCTCTTTGCGTTTTTCTTGGCCTTCGGCCTGATGATGCATCCCATTCGCTTACTCAACGACGTCAGCATGAAGCTTCACACGGCTTCGGCAGCGTGTGAGCGCATTTTCCAGGTCTTTGACTGGAAGACGCGCCTGACCGAATCGCCCAACCCCAAGCCCATCCACGAGCTTCGCGACCGCATCCGCCTGATGGATGTGCGCTTTGCTTACCCCGATGCGGCCGAACGAGAAGTCCTGCGAGGCGTGAGCTTTGACATTCCCAAGGGCCAGGCCGTGGCATTGGTGGGTGCTTCGGGCGCTGGGAAAAGCTCGCTGGTCAGCCTCCTTCCTCGGGTTTTTGATGTCACGGCAGGCTCGATCACCCTCGATGGTCAGGACATTCGCGAGCTGAAACTGTCAGACCTTCGCGGAATGATGGCCGTCGTCAGTCAGGACATTTTCCTTTTCAACGACACGGTGGCCGAGAACATCCGCTGCGGGAACCTAGACGCATCTCTCGATGAAATCCGCGAAGCCGCGCGCCGGGCGCATGCTCTAGAATTCATCGAGCGCTTGCCTGAAGGCTTTGACACTCGCATCGGCGACCGCGGCCAGAAACTCTCGGGCGGAGAAAAACAACGCCTCAGCATTGCGCGCGCATTCCTTCGTAAAGCGCCGATTTTGATTCTCGATGAAGCCACTTCCGCGCTCGATAACCGCTCGGAAAAGGCAGTCCAAGCCGCGCTCGAAGAACTCATGCGCGGCCGGACGACGCTCGTCATCGCTCACCGACTTTCCACCATCCAAAACGCAGACCGAATCCTCGTCATCAAGAACGGCCAAGTGGTGGAATCAGGCCGTCACGACGAACTCCTCGCCCTTCGCGGCGAATATGCTCGCTTTCACTCAGGAGCCGAATCCCCATGAATCCAAGCGTTACTCCGTTCCATGCATTTTCTTTGATCGAAACCTTGGCGCTGGCCGCTTTGGGAATTCTGTTCGGCAAAGGTCTGACCCGTTTTTTCCCGACTCTCTCCAAGCTTTGCTTGCCTGAGCCGGTCTTGGGCGGCCTCCTCCTTTGCTTTGGCTTCACGGTTGCGGAAGTGGTGGGCGGCCTGACCTTCACCTTTGATTTGGCGCTTCAAACGCCGCTCATGATCGCTTTCTTTTTGAGCATCGGTTGGATGGCCTCTTGGCGGAACCTAAAAGCCGGCGGCCCCCAAGTGGTGCGCTTCCTGATTCTTTGCTCGGTCATCTTGCTCGTTCAAAACGCCGTTGGAATGACTTTGGCCACTTCGCTGGGCCAGCACCCGCTCTTGGGAGTTCTTGCGGGTTCGGTGTCCCTGACAGGCGGTCCGGGAACGGCCTTGGCTTTTTCGCCTGCGTTTGAAAAAGCGGGCGTCGTCGGCGCAGGCCCGATCGGCACGGCTTGCGCGCTACTCGGAATCGTCATGGGCGGCCTTCTGGGAGCTCCCCTCACTTCGCGTCTCATGACCCGTCACGGCCTAAAAGGCAGCGGCGCGGGCCAAGCTTCCGCAGCGACCGTATCGGCAGCCGCCCAAGAAGTGGCTTCGCACAGCGTGAATGCTCCGCAGCTCGATCCTGCGAACTTCATGCGCCACATGAAGTTCTTCCTGATTGTCATGGCGCTTGGCGCCACTTTGGGCAAATGGATCCAAGGCCGCGGCATCACCCTTCCCATCTACATTGGCGCCATGATCGTGGCCGCTCTCATTCGGAACTGGCACGACCGCCCGAAGAAAGACGGAAAGCCCGCAAGCCTGGAAGACGCTTGGATTGAAGAAATCGGTTCGGCTGCTCTTTCCTACTTCTTGGTCCTGGCTACTTTGACTTTGCGCCTGAGCCAACTCTCGAGCTTGGCCGGCACCTTGATGCT
>JACCEB010516135.1_pt1 | contig 16431 bp, 17 predicted proteins | sample 7454761 | NCBI WGS metagenome assembly JACCEB01 (sample SAMN15323454, study PRJNA562643) | freshwater metagenome | isolation source: river surface water | place: USA:Blue River Watershed | collected 2017-08-18 | reverse complement strand
CATTTGAAATATCAAGACCGGTGAGTTCACAGACCATTGTTTGGAATGCAAAGAGAGCTTCTAGACGTCCCTGTGAAATTTCTGGTTGATACGGTGTGTACGCGGTGTACCAGGCAGGGTTCTCTAACACATTTCGTTTAATTACAGGTGGAACAATAGTTCCGTAGTATCCGGTTCCAATAAGTGAAGTAAGAACCTTGTTCTTCGATGCAAGAGTTTTCAGCTCAGCTAGCGCTTCAACTTCACTGACCCCGCTACCGATGGCAGATTCAATCACCCCGGTTATTGCGATATTAGAAGGAACAACTGCGCTAATAAAACTTTCTAAATTTTCATAGCCAAGGGCTTTAAGCATCGACAATTCATCGCGATGTGTCGGACCGATATGACGATCCTGAAAAGTACGTTCGATAGCCACTAATCCCCCTGTTGACTTCGACAGAGGAGAAATATAGAGGCGAGAAGCCTTCTTTAAGCGCCTTTTGCCTTGCGACGCATCGAGAGTTCATCGTTACCTTCAACACGTGCAGGTAAACCATCAACCTCACCTTGAAGGTTTGCTAACGAACCTTCGACTTCGTGCCACACCTTACCGACTGCAATTCCAAAGACACCTTGACCACCTGCAAGTAAGTCAACAATTTCATCTGGGCTTGCGCATTCATAGATTGATGCGCCATCACTCATCAATGTGATTCGCTCTAGCTCGGTTACTCCCCTACTGCGAAGATGGGTAACCGCGGTACGAATATTCTGCAAAGAAATTCCTGCATCTAGCAAACGCTTAACAATTTTAAGAACAAGGATGTCGCGGAAACCATAAAGACGAGATGTTCCCGAACCTGTTGCACTGCGAACACTTGGTTCTACGAGTCCAGTGCGCGCCCAATAATCGAGCTGACGATAAGAAATTCCAGCGGCTGCACATGCAGTAGCTCCGCGGTAACCAATCTCTGGCGTGCCTGGCGTAACTGGGGAGGTCACGAATTTCTCATTTCTCTTGGGGAAGAGTTGCTCTTAAGCGCAAATATACGCAGCCCTCCAAGGGCATTCAATGACCGACACGAAGCAAACCTCAAGTAGAGGTTAAGACTTATCCGGCAAAGTCCTCTGGATTGATCTGGTCAAGGAACTCACGGAAGGCATCTAGATCCGCGCTCTCTCCCTCAATCGGCTGGCCATCGCTATCCATCTCCTGGATCAAACGCTCGGGAATCTCAATTCCGACCTGATCTACCAATTCTCTGGAGGCGACGATATTGCTCTGACTGCGAAGGGCGAGAGCGATCGCATCCGATGGCCGCGCAGAGACCGCCAAGGCGGCATCTTCGAAGGTTCGCAACTGCAGGGTTGCAAAGAAGACACCATCTCGGATGTGTGTGATCTGTACTGCGAGCAAAGTGGCATCCAAAGTCTGCAACAGGTCGCGCATGAGGTCATGTGTCAGGGGGCGATCCGGATTGATCCCCTGTTGGGCAAAAGCAATCGCTGTGGCTTCGGCCGCTCCCACCCAAATGGGCAGAAACCTCGAACCATCAATCTCTTTGAGCAGAACGATCGGCTGATTGGACGGCATCTCAACGCGTACGCCAACAACCTCCATGCTGATGAATGGAGTGATCTCTTCGCTCATGAAAGGACTCTATCGCGGACGGTTAAGTCCTGCACGAACAAGGGATGCATGCAGGCGAATCGAAAGTGCTGCAATCTCTTTAGAAACTTCCTCAGCTCGTGCTTTTGAATCTGAATTCTTCTGACGATTCAATGGAGTAATAACTTGTTCGATTAAGCCAATCTCACGATCTGCTGCAGATTTGAATGAACGCAAATGTCGCGGTTCGATTCCAAAGGCTGACATTGCGGCAACGGCAGTTGCAACTGAAAGTGCATCAGCATCGTAATGACGACCGCGAATTGAGATCAATCCAAAGCTTTCAAGTTCAGTCAGCGCTGAATCCGTAATTCCAGAAGCCTTCACGAGTTCATCTCGAGAAAGGCGCATATCTGCAGATGGGGCGAAATTCGAAGGAGATAACTCACCATCAACTGTTGCTAACCCTAAGGCTGGTCGCGGAGAGGCACTTCCACCCGATAAAGGTGCTGGCTCTAAGCCACGGTCCATCGCATCAAGATTTTCTTTAATTACTCTCAATGGCAAGTAATGATCGCGTTGGGCAAGTAACACATAGCGAAGGCGTTCCAGGTCAGCGCTTGTGAATTTGCGATATCCGGAAGGGGTTCGCTGTGGCTCAATCAACCCTTCAGATTCAAGAAAGCGAATTTTAGAGATGGTGATATCGGGAAAATCACCACGAAGTTTAGATAGAACTTCACCGATACTTAAATAGGCACGTGCTGGAACGCTCACTGTCTCTCCCCTGTTAATTATTTCTGTCCGCAAATGAAAAGCAGATGAAACTTACCGATCTGCACTTCATCTCCATGGCTTAAATCTGTCTTCTCTACAATCGAACCGTTGATGTACGTTCCATTTAAACTGGAACGATCAGAAATCGAGAAAGTCGCACGCTGCTCATCGAATGCGACTGCCGCATGAGATCTCGAAACTGTTACGTCATCGAGAAAAATCTCGCTTTCCTGAGAACGACCAATGGTCGCACCCGAGCGAGTAATCAAATATCGGGAACCTTTTGCAGGTCCTTTATAGATGATCAACATTGATTTATCCCGAGAGCCTTTAAGAATCTCCTCGAGGGTTGTCTTCTCATCACCGGAAGCAGCAGCGAGATAGCTCTCTAGGAGCGCACTCTCTGTTGGGGAAGCTTCAGCATGGGAACCCAGACGAAGGGTGGTTGTAAGTTCACGATCATCTTGCGAAGTCATGATTCACCCTCTTTCATACCCTCTAGGGATAGCTCAACATCAACTGTAGGCTGACACTAGATCGGTCACAGGGATAAATCAAGCGGAAAAAAGTGCCTGCGAACGGGTAAAACTACGCGGTGATTTGACGATACCCGTCGGCAGAGAGTAATCCCTCGGGCTGCACAGAAACTTCAATCTCAGCTAACCAACCCGCGCCGTAAGGATCGCTGTTGAGAACTTCAGGATTAGATTCAAGTGACTCGTTGATCGCCACGACTGTTCCGCTTACTGGCGAAAAGATTTCAGAGACGCTCTTTGTAGATTCAACCTCGCCACACACTTTATCTGCAACTACTACATCACCCACTTTAGGAAGCTGCACATAAACGATGTCACCCAAGGCGCCTTGTGCGTAATCAGTGATTCCCATACGGATAACCGTTGAAGAACTTTCCTTGACCCACTCGTGCTCTTTTGTGTACTTGAGGTCGTCAGGAATTAATGACATGTAAATCTCCTTGTGAATAGGTGCAGAGAGCGCATGGGTAAATCTTTGATCACACTCTAATAGTTTTTAGAGCGGTGAGGAAGTATGAAACTCCCGTAGCCACGTATAGTGCGACTCCCCAAATGGCGAAGGCCCACCCGAAGATAAAAGCTATGTCCCCAATTGTGGAATCACTCAGCGCTAAAAGTAAGAACGGGAAGGCGTAGAGAAGGTTGAAGGTTGCTGCCTTACCAACGAAGGTAACCTTAAGTGGTGCTTTACCCTTTGCTGCCAGAGCAAGTGCCACAAGTGCTAGTAACGCATCGCGAGCGATCAGAGTGACTATCAGCCAGAGTGGAATCGCATCACGCAGATAGAGAACAATCAGAGTGGCAAGTATGTAGAGCCGATCGATGGTTGGGTCGAGAATCTCGCCAAGTTTTGATTCCTGACCGAGGGCCCGTGCGAGTTTCCCGTCGAAATAATCGGTTGCTCCCCCGATGGCTAAGACGAGGATCGCCCATCCATCAGCTTGTGGAACGAGTGCGAGGTAGATAAAAAGTGGAATTCCAAGAAATCGAAGGCCGGTGAGGGCGTTCGGCCAGGTCGCGATCGAGGAAGCCATGACTACTGGCCGTTCTCCTTGTCGCGCTCTTTCACGCGAATAGCGACCATTACCGGCGTGCCAGGAAAACCAAACTCTTCGCGCAACCTTCGCTCGATGAATCGACGATAAGACGGTTCAATCCAACCACTCGAAAAGATAACGAACTTTGGCGGCGCGATACCAGCTTGTGTTGCGTAGTAAATCTTTGGCTGCTTTCCACCACGAACAGGAGGTGGTGTTGCACCGATCAACGCTCCTAAGAAAGAGTTCAACTTGGCGGTTGGAACTCGACGCTCCCAAGAATCAAGGGCCGTGCGAATTGCAGGAGCCAGGCGATCTCTATGCCATCCAGTTTTTGCAGCAACGTTAACGCGTTGCGCCCATTCAACTTGATCTAGATGGCGATCAATCTCTTTATCCAACTGATCTCTACGATCTTCATCGACGAGATCCCACTTATTCATGACAAGTACAAGAGCCTTACCGGCTTCCTCCACCATCGTGATGACTCGCAAATCTTGTTCAGATATCGGTTGTGAAGCATCAAGAACTACTACTGCACACTCACAGCGTTCAAGGGCTGCCTGCGTACGTAGCGTTGCGTAGTAGTCGGTACCACTAGCCTGATTGGCTCGTTTCTTAAGTCCAGCTGTATCGACAAAACGCCAGATCGATCCACCAAAATCAATGAGTGAATCGACAGGATCTCGAGTTGTGCCCGCGACATCGTCAACGATTGAGAGTGATTCACCAGCTAGCGCATTGAGCAAACTTGATTTTCCTACATTTGGACGACCGATAAGTGCAATGCGTCGATAGCCATCTTGCGCTTGTGCACCGCCCACTTCAGGCAATTCATTAACAATAAGATCAAGAAGGTCGCCACTACCGCGACCATGCAAAGCTGAAACAAAATGTGGCTCGCCTAATCCGATATTCCACAACGCGTGGGCATCCGATTCGTCAGAATCGCCATCGACCTTATTTGCAACTAATAGCGTTGGTTTTTTGGCCTTGCGCAGCTCTTGGACAAGAATGTCATCTTCATCAAGAGCGCCAACTTGTGCATCTACAACAAAACAAAGAACATCGGCTTCTTGCATCGCAATCTCCGCACTGGCAGAAACCTGAATTGATATTCCATCTGGCTTGGATTCCCATCCCCCAGTATCCATGATGATAAAACGGCGATCATTCCACTCGCACTCATACTGAATACGATCACGAGTCACACCAGGAGTGTCCTCAACGATCGCTTCGCGTCTACCGAGGAAACGATTGATGAGAGTTGATTTACCAACATTTGGTCGTCCTAGGATGGCAACAATTGGTAGCCCCAAAAGGTTTCTCTCTTTTAGAAGTTCCCAAATTCGATCAACAGTCTCATCTAGATCAAGAAGTGTTGAATCAATTACAACTGCATCGCTTGCAGCAGTGAGAGGGGAAACAGCACGCGTAGAATCAACATGATCACGATCGCTCAGTGATTGCCCAACTGCATCTACTCCTTGTGATGCATCAGCCATCTCTGCATCCCGCCTTGCAGCGCGAGCTTCAAGATCTGCTGTGAGAAATATTTTCATTGGAGCTTTCGGTGCAACAACCGTTCCAATATCGCGACCCTCAACAACTATTCCACGTTCTGCCTTGTCGATGATTTTGTGTTGAAGCGTAAGAAGTTCTTGGCGAATCGCAGGATTTGCACTAATTGCACTTACTGCCTCAGTAATGCGTTGAGTGCGAATCTCTTCTGTAATATCTGTGTCACCACAGAACACTTTTGGATCTTGTGGATTGGCAACAAATCGAATTGGTGAAGTCTTTAACCCTTGAATAATTTCTTTCGCATCTTGGCTATCTAATGAGAGTGCGAGCCAGGTCACCGCACGATAAAGGGCACCGGTATCAAGGTAGTTCCATCCAGCGCGACGTGCGATTTCACGAGAGGTGCTGGATTTTCCGGCTCCACTTGGACCATCGATTGCAATGACGATCATCTGTGCAGCTCATTTCATTAATTCTTCATGTAGGACGTGCAGCTAAATCCCTGTGCTCGTGCACACTTACTCTCTTATTCTACCGAGAGGGATGTACCTTCCATCCCTCTTTCTCAAGGTGAGATGAAACGATCGTGGCATCCTCAGGCGAGAAAGCGAGAGTAATGAGACCTGTTTGCTGCCCAGGTGTGTGTTCGATCGCCAAATCTTCGATGTTGACCTGAGCAGCAGCACATGCTTCGATGATTGCCGCTAACTGGCCAGGCTTATCGTCAATGACAATGGCGAGGTAGGTGTAATTTCGAGCCTGACCTCCGTGCTTGCCAGGAATCATGGCCCTTCCACGACGACCATCCGCGATCAATTGGCCCATAGCCGCGGGATCCTCGAGATGTTCTATCGCACGAGAAAGATCGTTTTGTAGATTTATCAGCAAAGGACGAAGTGCTGAGCTGTTTCCCGCCAAAATCTGGGACCAAAGCTCGCTATCTGAGTCTGCGATTCGGGTCGTATCGCGCAAGCCAGCACCTGCGAGTTCGAGATCGCTCCCTTGGCCATTTGAAAGTTGAGCAGCCAAGAGCGAGGCTACGATCTGAGGGAGATGGCTGACCAGCGCTACAGCGCGATCGTGCTCCTCTACAGATCGGCTCAGCGCTACCGCGCCACACAATGAGATGACCTCTCCAGCCATATCCGCCAACTCAGGATCGACGCCGTCAAGGCAGAGGATCCAAGGTCGACCCTGAAAGAGATCGCCTCGAGCAGATTCGGGGCCGCTGACCTCACGGCCTGCCATTGGATGAGTAGGCGCAAAAAATCGTTTATCAAAGCCCAAAGCTGATACTTCAAGTAAAGGTTTAGTCTTTATACTGCTGATATCCCTGACTCTCAATGAAGGGTTGCGACTTACTTCGGCCGCAATGACTGCTGAAATCGCATCTGGTGGGGTTGCCACAATGCAGAGATCTTCTATGGGGAGATCGCCCTCATTCTGGTCCCCGATGAGGTCCCTGGCCAGAGATTGAGCACGGGAATCTGAATCAAAGAGCGAAACCTTGACTCCTTGTGAGCGCAAAGCCAGAGCGATCGAAGTTCCGATCAGACCAGCTCCCACAATCCGCACATGAGTGAGCGATTTACTCATGGCTATTGGGCAATATCTCTGCGGAGAGCCTTCGCTCCATGGAGGTAAACATGCGCGATTTCACTCGATGTACGGGTAGTTTGACAATGCATCATGACGCGAAGGACGCGCTGAAGAGCTCCCGGAACATCGATTTCGACCGCGCAAAGCAGAGGCACCGACGCAAAACCCACCTCTCTGGCAAAGGCGGCCGGAAAAGCAGCGTTGAGATCGGGGGTTACGGTCAGGAATACAGAGATTAAGTCCTCAGGCGTGAGCTCATTAGCTGCCAGCATTTCAAGGAGTAACTCCTTTGTAGCAGCTTCCATCGCCGCTGAGGTATTGGCCTCTAGCTGGGTTGCTCCTCGAATCGCACGAACCGGTGACATGGGTAAAGGATAGACTGAAATCGGAGAATCGGGTGGATCTTTATATAACCATATGTCGAGAAATGTACTTATGGTTTCTCGTACTTTTCATCATCTCTAATATCTGCCTCTGCGTAATCGTTGTGCGACGACAATCCAATTAAATATCGACAAAGTTATATTTATCGATCGATATATGCGTAAATCCATCGAGAATTATCGATAAAACGTTAATAGTTGCCAAGAATCTAGTAAAGTAGATATAACTATAAGTAGATGTATAGAGTTCAAGTAGACTTATGGTTTTATATTCAAAGCGGTACGTAGATTAAACAATTCACCGTCATTGAGATCTCGCCATCTTCCCGGTGGCGTATCCCCCAAGCTGATAGGTCCAAAGTTGGTTCGAATAAGTCGGATAACCCGTACGTCGACAGCCTCCATGAGGCGACGGATAATGTGATATCTCCCCTCATGGATGCTGACTTCGATCCATTGTGGTGAGAGATGCTTGAAGGAGAGCACACGACCCATGCCATCTTCGAGTTCAATTCCTTTGAGGAGGATCTTGTCCACCCCCGGGGTAAGCACCCCTTCGAACTCGATGATGTAGCTCTTTACCAGGCCATAAGAAGGATGGGTTGCTCGGAAGGTCAGATCGCCATCATTTGTGAGCAGGATTAAACCTTCCGAATCCTTATCTAAGCGGCCCACATGGAAAAGACGTTCTTTTCGGAGGTCAATAAAGTCTGCTAGTGAAGGTCGCCCTTCCGGGTCAAACATTGTGGACAAAACACCTTTTGGTTTATGAAGTACTAAATAAGACTTAGACAAAGTAACTGTAATTGTCTCACCATCAACCATTACCTTGACCAGAGTTGGGTCGAACTTCGCGCCAAGCTCTCTGATGATATGACCATCGACGGAGACGCGCCCATCCATGATGAGCTCGTCGGCTCCCCTACGTGAGGTCACGCCGGCGTCGGCAATAATTTTATTCAAGCGTACAAGTGACATTTTTAGGCTATCCATTCTCGACAGTCTTAGGGTTTCGATCGGCCCTTGAGGGCGTATGTGCCTACTTTACGCCAGAGCTACATGATTAAGCAAAAGGGTGCGGCGCAGGAGGGCAAGGAGAGACGGATTAATCCGTCAGGCTCTCCAGAATCTCATCAAGTCCGTCCAAGTCAGGAAGGTGTGGAGCCAGAGGCGAGAGATCCTCGAGGGAGTTCAGCCCGAGACGTTCCAAAAAGTAGCTCGTTGTCTTGTAGAGGATTGCGCCAGTCTCATTCTCTACCCCGTACTCCTCAACAAGGCCTCGAGTGACCAGGGTCTTCATTACAGCTTCAACATTGACCCCACGGATAGCAGAAACCCTTGCTCGTGAGACCGGCTGGCGGTAGGCAATCACCGCGAGGGTCTCCAAAGCTGCCTGGGTGAGACGGTTTTGCTGCCCATCGAGGACAAATTTCTCGACTGCGGAGGCGCAATCAGGGTGGCTATAGAAGCGCCATCCCCCGTTGATCGCCTTGAGAGTGAAGCCACGGTCGTCATAGCTAGCCTGGAGACGCTCAAGCGACTCTTTGATGACATCAACTGTTACTTCGAGGACTGTGGCCAATGTGAGCTCGGTGACCGGCTCATCGACCACCATAAGGATCGCTTCAATCGATCTATCAACTTCTACATTAGACATTTTCACCCTCTATTGTCTCGTCTAGTGGTACAACCGGTATATCAAATTCGTCGGTAATCTCTACTTCGCCCTCATCAGAGCCGGTCCAACTGATCTGGAGCTCACCGAGCGCGATTACCTGGTTGAATCGCAGGTTACCCTGGCGATATAGGTCCAGCAGCGCTAAGAATCTAGCCACCACGACCAGGGTTGATTCTGCGTCGTGGCAGAGGCTGCGAAAACTCATGGTTTTGGAGAGCCGGAGGGCTTCCACAACGAGCTTGGATTGCTCGCTGACGCTGACCAAGGCCATGTGAAGGTGCTCGATAGCCACCACTGGAGGCGCTTTGGGGGTCAGCACGCGTTCGGCGATGGCGGCAAAGCGCTCTGGACCGACCCCAATGAGTACTTCAGGCAGAAGGGCTGAGAGCGCTGGATCTAGGGCGACCACACGTGGGAATGCCTTGTCGGAGGCTTCAATCATGGTTTGGAACGAGGCTGCGATCTCTTTAAAGGCTCGATACTGCAGAAGGCGGGCGAAGAGAATGTCGCGAGCCTCGAGCAGAGCCAAATCTTCTTCATCCTCGACCTCTCCACTTGGGAGCAATCGGGCTGCCTTGAGGTCCAGCAAGGTAGCTGCGACAACGAGGAATTCGGTCGCCTGATCCAGGCGCCAACCCTCGCCAGAAACCTCGAGAGCGCGGATATAGGCGATGAATTCATCGGTCACCAAGCTCAGGGATACCTCGGTGATATCGAGCTTGTGGCGGGAGATTAGCTGGAGAAGGAGATCAAAGGGGCCATCAAAGTTTGAGAGGTGGACGCTAAAACCGCTCTCTGGAGCGATATTTTCGGCAGTCTCGATCGAAATATCCACGAGCGCACCTTACTTGTTTTTCACCTACTACTTGCCGATACACGCTGCACACGCGTAGAGTCACCGCGGAAAGAAAAGAGGTTTCTCGCTTGAGCGCTATATCGACAAAAGACGAGGATGTCGTCACCACAGCTAGCCTCACCGGCAAGGCTGTCACAACATTTCCCGCGCCCGCTGCACTTTCAGAACACGGCAACGCGCGAGTCATCTCTATCTTTAACCAAAAAGGTGGAGTCGGAAAGACAACAACAACAATCAACCTTGGTGCAGCGCTGGCAGAACTAGGTCGTCGAGTGCTTCTTGTTGACTTCGACCCTCAGGGAGGACTTTCACTCGGTCTAGGAGTGAACGCACATACCCTCCCACTAGAGAACACCGTCTATCACGCGTTGATGGATCCTGCTGCAGACATTCAGCAAATTGTTTTGAAATCCTCCGTAGCAAATCTAGATTTCTTGCCCGCAAGCCGCGACCTTGGAGCAGCAGAATCCAAACTTCCATCAGAGATCGGTGGACAGCAATTCCTCAAGCGTGCCCTTACTACATTAAAAGATGACTACGACGTAATTCTAATTGACTGTCAGCCGACAATGGGTCAACTCACTGTAAACGCTCTTGTTGCATCGAATGAAGTAATCGTTCCTTTGCAGTGCGAATATTTTGCTCTACACGGCTTCATTGAATTGCGTGGAAATATCGACAAGGTCAAGACATTCTTAAATCCAGATCTCAGACTCATAGGGATTCTTGCGACTATGTATGATCGCAAGACACTTCATAACCGAGAGGTACTCACCGCTATTCTCGAGAAATATCCCGATGATGTTTTTGACACCATCATTGCCAAGACGATTCGTTTCTCTGAAACAACAGTTGCAGGCGAACCAATCACTAGTTATGCATCATCATCAGGAGGCGCAGCGTCATACCGACGTCTCGCGCGAGAACTAATTGCACGAGGAGGCGCACGATGACACGTAGAGCGAGCTTGCCAGGAGCAGATGAACTCTTTAAGCAGAACAGTCCCGCGCTAAGCGCCGTCCGCGAGGTAGCACCAGAACCATCTGTTCCCGAGGCTGCACCTCAAAGAGCAACAGCGCCCAAAGCAAAGAAGGGTGTTCGTTCAATTCCTCGACGTCGTGTTGTCAGTGTTGATAAATCACCATCTGGACGCGAACGTCACGATGAGAAGATCACTGTTTATCTCTCCCCCGATGAACTTTTTGACCTAGATCAGGCTCGCCTGACTCTCCGGGGAGATTTGGGATTGGCAGTTGATCGTGGACGTATTGTTCGTGAATCAATCGCTGTGATCATTGCCGATCTCGAACAAAAGGGTGATCAGAGCATTCTTGCTCGCAGACTACGCGGAATCTAAAGGTTAACGCGCACGCGGGTGTGCGCTGCTATAACTTTGACGAATTTTGTCGATCGTAACCAAGGTGTAAATCTGCGTCGTTGTAACTGATGAATGGCCTAACAGTTCTTGAACTACACGTATGTCTGCGCCGCCATCGAGAAGATGTGTCGCATATGAATGACGGAACACGTGTGGGCTCACCTTGCCCTCGAGACCGCAAGCTTGGGCAGCATGTAAGACGATGTTCCATGCGCTTTGTCGGGAAAGTCGCCCGCCACGAGAATTGAGAAAAAGTGCACTCTCGTTTCTCACTCCCTTTGCAAGAAGTCCCGGCCTCACTCGCACCAAATAGTCATCGAGGGCAGTTAATGCAAAACTTCCTATTGGAACAATTCGCTCTTTAGAACCCTTTCCGCGCAATTTAATGGTCTGGATTACCTCGTTTTCACTTTCAACTTTCGCTAAATCATTCATATTGATGCCGATGATTTCAGATACTCGTCCACCAGTTGAATAAAGCAGCTCCAGGAGTGCAACATCGCGCAAGGAGCTAGAGTCACTAAGAGACTTCGCACTCTCAATTAATGAGGCCACTTCTTCAATGGTGAGTGCTTTAGGTAATTTACGCGCCACTTTATGTGAAGTGATTTCGCCCGTCGGAAGATTCAGGTCATACTCTCGCGCACAGTAGATGAGAAAAGATTTAACGGCAGAGTTAGTTCGATTGATACTACTTATAGCCAGTTTGCGATCTTTAAGCCAGACCTCAAATTCCGATAACGTTGTCGACGTAATACCAACGACATCAACGCCATTTTCTTGTAGGAATTCGATGAAGTAACGTAAGTCTCTGGCATACGAAAGCAGTGAATTTTCGGAGAGACCACGCTCAATGCGTAAGTGATCAACAAATGACGAGCGAGCTGTTTCTGTTGCGAAATTAGTAACCATGCGCTTGCGCAACTGCCGGATACATCACTTTTCCGTCATGAACATTCAAACCCGTAGCAAGTGACTTGTCGGCAGCACACGCTGCCTCCCAACCAAGGTTAGCAAGTGCCAATGCATATGGGAGCGTCGCGTTTGTAAGGGCATATGTCGAAGCAACAGGAACTGCACCAGGCATATTTGCAACACAGTAAAACACTGAATCATGAACGCGGAAAGTTGGTTCTGCGTGTGTGGTGGGTCTTGAATCTTCAAAGCACCCTCCTTGATCGATCGCGATATCGACCAATACTGAACCTGGTTTCATCTGCGCGACCTGAGCATTACTCACTAACTTTGGAGCTTTCGCTCCGTGAACGAGGACGGCTCCGATCACTAGATCTGCGCTCTTCACCTCACGATCTATCGCATGAAACGAAGATGCAAGAGTCTTGATTCGACCACCATAGATGGTGTCGATATATGCAAGACGTGCAAGCGAGCGATCAACAATAGTTACATCGGCGCCCATTCCCATCGCGATTACCGCCGAATTCAAACCAGCAACTCCCCCGCCAATTACCAGAACCTTTGCTGGTGAAACTCCGGGAACGCCGCCCATAAGAACACCGCGACCACCGTTAGGTTTTTGTAACGCACTCGCACCCACTTGAGCTGCCAGGCGTCCCGCGACTTCAGACATTGGAGCCAGCAACGGAAGCGTTCCATTGAGTTCAACAGTTTCGTATGCAATTGCTGTGGTTCCACTCGCCAGTAATGCATCTGTGCAGGGTTTAGAAGCAGCTAGATGAAGATAAGTGAAAAGAATCTGGCCTTTACGAAGTCTCGAGTATTCAACTTCGATAGGCTCTTTTACTTTAAGAATCATTTCTGCCGATGCCCAAATCTTTAACACATCTTCCTCAATAGCCGCACCTGCTGCAACAAAGTCAGCATCGGTGATTGCCGAGCCCAAACCAGCACCTTTTTCGATTACAACGCTATGGCCTGCTCGAATAAATTCCGCAACACCTTCTGGAGTAAGCGCTACCCGCGACTCGTGAACTTTGATCTCTTTTGGAACTCCTACGAGCATTTACTTATCCTTTGCTTTGATTGCTGCAGCTATAAGACCGGTGAAAAGTGGATGTGGACGCGTTGGCCTGGATCGTAACTCCGGATGTGCTTGAGTCCCCACGTAGTAAGGATGCGCCTCTCTAGGAAGTTCAACAAACTCGACCAAATCGAGTTCTTTATTGATTCCGGAGAAGACCAAACCAGATGCGCTGAGCTTTTCCCGATAATCATTATTTACTTCATAGCGATGACGATGGCGCTCTTCAATTGTGGGAGAGTTGTAGATGTCGGCAACTATTGACCCATTCGCAAGTTCTGCACGGTAAAGACCAAGTCGCATAGTGCCACCCATATCTTCTTGCCCTGCGACGATTCGTTCTTGACCAACCATCGTTGCAATTACGTGTGTTCCATTATCAGGATCGAACTCCGCAGAGTTCGCATCCTTAATTCCGGCTAGATTGCGTGCTGCTTCAATGACCATGCACTGCAATCCCAGACAAAGACCAAGTGTTGGAATTTTATGTTCGCGGGCATAAGTAAGTGCCCCTAGTTTGCCCTCGATCCCACGAACACCGAAACCACCAGGAACGCAAATTGCATCTACATCACCGAGTGACTTTTGCGCGCCTTGCGGTGTATCGCATTCATCACTTGGTACCCAAACCAATTCGACTTTTGCATTGTTAGCAAAACCGCCAGCTCGTAACGCCTCTGAGACGGATAGATATGCATCTGGAAGGTCGATGTATTTTCCGACAAGGGCAACCTTCACATGATGCGCCGGATGATGAACCTTCTTCAGAAGATCATCCCATTCACCCCATACAACATCGTGTCCACCAAGGCTTAAACGGCGGACGACATAGGCATCCAAACCTTCGCTGAAAAGAACCTTCGGAATGTCGTAAATGCTCGGAGCATCAACTGCGGCAACAACCGCCTCTGAATCTACGTCGCACATTAACGAAATCTTTTTCTTAATTGATTCAGGGATCGTACGATCTGATCGAAGCACAATTGCATCCGGTGCTATTCCGATACTGCGCAGTGCGGCCACGCTGTGTTGGGTTGGCTTTGTCTTTAATTCACCAGATGGACCAATGTATGGAACGAGTGAAATATGGAGATAGAAGACGTTATCTCTACCTACTTCTTGACGGAGTTGGCGAGCTGCTTCCAAAAATGGTTGGGATTCAATGTCGCCTACGGTTCCCCCGATTTCAGTGATGACAACATCTATATCTGGTGCTGCCATTGCAAGAATGCGCTCTTTAATCTCATTCGTGATATGCGGAATCACCTGGACAGTCTCGCCTAGATATTCTCCGCGACGCTCTCGCGCAATAACTCTTGAATAAACCTGACCCGTTGTGACATTTGCTGAGCCTTCGAGATTGCGATCAAGAAAGCGCTCGTAATGTCCAATATCTAGATCGGTCTCAGCACCATCATCGGTGACGAAGACTTCACCATGCTGGAAGGGGTTCATCGTTCCGGGATCTACATTGAGATAAGGGTCCAGTTTTTGCATTGTCACGCGGATCCCACGCGAAACTAGGAGCCTTCCGAGACTAGAAGCTGTGAGTCCTTTGCCTAGACTTGAGGCGACTCCCCCGGTTACAAAAATATGCTTAGTCACATGCGCTTGGCCCATGGGAGTCAAACCTATCAGTCTCTGGGGCTACTTACCCCGCATAGCCAGAAGTTCGGCTGCGTGTTCTTGGGCACTGACTGATTCATCCAAGCCGGCAAGCATGCGAGCTATCTCAGAGACGCGAGCCTGTTCATCTAATTGGCTTACTCCAGATTGAACTACTTGGCCATCGCTATCTTTTGCGACTACAAAATGGCGATCAGCCCATGCCGCCACCTGGGGTAAATGAGTAACTACGATCACCTGGGCATGCTGAGAAAGAGCATGAAGTCTTCGTCCCACTTCAATGGCTGCCTTACCGCCTACACCGGCATCTACTTCATCGAAAATATATGTTCCCACTGGTGCTGATGCTGCAATAACTACTTCGAGGGCCAACATGATGCGAGACATTTCTCCACCAGATGCGCCTTTTCCAAGTGCAACTTTAGGACCATCTTTATGCCCTTGAATGGACATTACGATTTCATCACAGCCGGTGATCGTGAAGTCGCTCTCCTTGAGACTACCTTTGTAATCCGGAGCGATCACATCAACATGGAAGCGAGTGTGTGGCATTGATAATCCAGCGATCTCATTCGAAACCGCATCGCTAAGTTTCTTCGCCGCTCTATTTCGAACTCCGGTGAGCGTGGTCGCATTGGTTAAGAGTTTTGCTTTCACAACTTTGATTTCAGCTTCAAGTTCTGCGATTCGATCTTGACCACCATTTAAATCCGCGATCATCTCCTTTGCACTCTTCACTCGGATCGCGATCTCTGCCATTTCATCATCTATGGAGCCCGACCCGCCCCACTTTTTCACAAAACTTGTGAGAGCTGCCTTTCGCTCTTGTAGGTAATCAAGTCGAGACGGATCAGCCTCAAGAGAAGACAAATACGAAGTAAGCGACGCATGAGCATCGTCTAGGAGAAAGAAACTTTCCGAGACATTGCTTGCAATCTCATCCAGCGCCTGATCCTTGCCCTTAGCCGCTTCGAGAAACTTTCGCGCCTGACCCAATGCGGTAAGTACGCCAGCATCTTCATCTCCCAGTGCTGATCCCGCACCAGATGCTGCAATACGCAGATCTTCAACACTTGCGAGCTTTCTTATCTCGTCCTCGACGGCGGCGTACTCGTTGCGAGTCGGTTTGAGCGTGGTCCACTGCTTAGTCAAAAGCTCTAGATCTGCGATTTGGGAATCTCGTGCCGATGCATTTGTTATCAGAGACTTAAGTTTTGCTTTCATCTCGTTATAGGTGTTAAAGGTTTCGGCGTAGGCATTTAACTCTGTCTGCAAATCTATGCCCGCAAAAAGATCCAGGAGTTCTCGTTGGCGAACGCTTTTAACTATCTGTGTATTAGCCGATTGACCATGGATCGCGATGAGCGGTTCGGTTATCTCGCCGAGAGTGGACGCGGTGACGGTTGCACCCGAAGCCGTCGCCTTACTCTTTCCATCGCTTGTG